>ERZ773150.4-NODE-4-length-284345-cov-14.780274_pt1 | contig 284345 bp, 234 predicted proteins | sample MGYA00580845_ERZ773150 | MGnify/ENA primary metagenome ERZ773150 (study PRJEB29015, sample SAMEA2737848) | human gut metagenome | biome: human gut; feature: human-associated habitat; material: faeces | place: China | collected 2012 ...
CGTTTACGGCGTGGACTACCAGGGTATCTAATCCTGTTTGCTCCCCACGCTTTCGAGCCTCAGCGTCAGTTAAAGCCCAGTAAGCCGCCTTCGCCACTGATGTTCCTCCTAATATCTACGCATTTCACCGCTACACTAGGAATTCCGCTTACCTCTACTTCACTCAAGAACAGCAGTTTCAAATGCAGGTCAGGGGTTGAGCCCCTAAATTTCACATCTGACTTGCCGTCCCGCCTACACTCCCTTTACACCCAGTAATTCCGGACAACGCTCGCTCCCTACGTATTACCGCGGCTGCTGGCACGTAGTTAGCCGGAGCTTTCTGAACAGGTACCGTCATTATCGTCCCTGTACACAGAGGTTTACAATCCGAAAACCTTCTTCCCTCACGCGGCATCGCTGCATCAGAGTTTCCTCCATTGTGCAATATTCCCCACTGCTGCCTCCCGTAGGAGTCTGGGCCGTGTCTCAGTCCCAATGTGGCCGTTCAACCTCTCAGTCCGGCTACTGATCGTCGGCTTGGTGGGCCGTTACCTCACCAACTACCTAATCAGACGCGAGCTCATCTTTCAGCGATAAATCTTTGATAGTAAAAACATGCGAATTTACTATGTTATGCGGTATTAACGATCGTTTCCAATCGGTATCCCCCTCTGAAAGGCAGATTGCTCACGTGTTACTCACCCGTCCGCCACTAAGTTATCTAAGCAAGCTCAAATAACTTCGTTCGACTTGCATGTGTTAAGCGTGCCGCCAGCGTTCGTCCTGAGCCAGGATCAAACTCTTAATAAAGTTGTATCCTAATGTTGATCTCTCAACAATTATGATCTCAGTACATCCTTTTGAATTTCTTACGAAATCACTGACGTTTTAAATCTTGCATTTTTTAGTCTTTACTTGACTTCTCTTACTTTTCTCAAAGTAATTTACAAGGGTTTTGTATTCGTTAGTCATTGTTCAATTTTCAAGATGCCTTACAATCGAAAATGCTCTTTTTCGATCTAGCTCTCTTTTTTCTCACTCGGTTTTTAGTTCCTCGTGAAGAGTGCTTATCTATTATATCACATTTTCTTTTGTTTGTCAACCCTTTATTTTGTAAACTCTTTATGAACAAGTTTTAGGCTTTATTCATAATTTTGTTCGTTTACCTTTACTCCTTACTAACTTCGCTTACGCTCGTTAGTGGCGGGTCAACTATTTTATTATATCACTTTATCACTTATTTGTCAATTAACTTCGTTTTAAAAGTTTTTGAACAAATTGTTAAGTAGCTAAGTAATATTTACTTTGTTTATCGCTATCTTTAAGACTTAGCTCTGAACTACTCTCCTCTGACTTTCCTCGGCTCCCGCCGCTTGTTTTTCAGTGCCTTTCGTTCCGCCGTCCCTGACAGCTTCATTATTATATCACTCTTTTCCCTTCTTGTCAACTCTTTTTTCGCTTTTTTCTTAGGTTTGTAGGGGTGCATAAAAACTTTTCGCCACGTTTCAACATCGTTGGTCATATTGTTCTTCTCTGTCCAAAAAAAAGAGCCCCACGGCTTCCCGCAGGGCTGTTCGCTATTATTTGAATTTCTCTTTCAGCTTGTCGAAAAATGTTCCGCGCTTCTTGTAGTTCCTGTTCTCCAGCGATTCGTCGAACTTGCGAAGCAGCTCCTTCTGTTCTTTCGTCAGTCCCTTCGGTATCTCTACGTTCACCTTTACATAATGGTCGCCGCGCTCGCCGCTGTTGCCCTTGCGCACGCCCTTGCCCCTCATGCGGAACACAGTGCCCGTCTGAGTGCCCTCCGGCACGTCGTATTCCTGCTTGCCGTCTATGGTCGGCACCTCTATACGCGCGCCCAACGTTGCCTGAGCGTATGTCAGCGGTATCTCCGTCCATATGTCGTAAGTATCGCGGCGCTCGAATATCGGGTCTTTTCGCACTCTTACTGATAGATACAGGTCGCCCGCAGGACCGCCGTTTATGCCCTGGCTGCCCTCGTTGCGTATGCGCAGCTGCATACCGTCGTACACGCCCGCAGGTATGTTAATGGTCTTTTTAATAGTATTGCGCACTCTGCCGCGTCCCGAACAGCTCGGGCACGGGTTATCTATAATAGTACCCTTGCCGCCGCAGCGCGAACATCTTGCTGTCTGCGCAAAGCTTCCGAAAGGCGTGTTCTGCGTCATTCTTACTGTACCGCTTCCGTTGCAGTCGGGGCAGGTCTTTCTGCTGCTGCCCTTTGCCGCACCCGTGCCGCCACACTCCTTGCAGTGCTCCATACGGCTTACCTGTACAGTGGTCTGGCAGCCCTTGCAGGCGTCCATGAAGTCGAGCGTTATGGTAGACTCTATGTCCTCGCCGCGTCTGGGTGCGTTAGGGTCTGCTCTGCGCGAAGAACCGCCGCCGCCGAAAAATGCGTTGAGTATATCGTCCACTCCGCCGCCGAAGCCGCCTGAGAATCCCGAAAATCCACCAAATCCGCCTGCTCCCGCGCCTGCGCCGTAATTGGGGTCTACTCCCGCGAAGCCGAACTGGTCGTACTTCGCTTTCTTATCAGCGTCCGAAAGCACCTCATAAGCTTCGTTTACTTCCTTGAATTTTGCCTCCGCTTCCTTGTCATCGGGGTGCAGGTCGGGGTGATAAAGCCTTGCCTGCTTGCGGAACGCCTTTTTTATATCGTCCTGGCTTGCGCTTTTATCGATTCCCAGAACTTCGTAGTAATCTCTCTTGTTTTCATTCGCCATATCTGAACCCCTCTTTAACCCATTAGAGGACGGCAGCTTTGTCCGCCGCCGTCCGCTATGGGAGATCTATTATACTGCATTAAATATTAGTCGGTAAACTCAGCGTCTACTACATCGTCGCCGCCGTTAGAGCCGCCCTGTGCTCCGCCGTTGTTCATGCCGTTCATGCCGCCCATGTTGTTGGGATCAAAGCCCTGAGCGCCGCCTGCCGCCTGCTGTGCCGCAGCAGCCTGCTGATATACGGTGGTAGCTACCTTCTGGAAAGATTCTTCCAGCTCCTTGCTGGCGTTCTTGATAGCCTCGATGTCAGTGCCCTTGAGCGCTTCCTTTACGGCAGCTATCTTGCTCTCTACCTCGGCCTTGTCGTTGGCGGGTACCTTATCGCCAAAATCGTTCAGCGACTTCTCGCACTGGAATACCATCTGGTCGGCAGCGTTTCTTGCGTCTACCTCGTCCTTCTTCTTCTTGTCCTCAGCAGCGAAAGCTTCCGCTTCCTTTACAGCCTTGTCAATATCGTCCTTCGACATATTGGTGGAAGATGTGATGGTGATGTTCTGCTCCTTGCCCGTGCCGAGGTCTTTAGCCGAAACGTGTACTATGCCGTTCGCGTCAATATCGAAAGTAACTTCGATCTGTGGGATTCCTCTGGGTGCGGGTGCGATGCCGTCCAGTCTGAACATACCGAGCTGCTTGTTGTCCTTAGCGAACTCACGCTCGCCCTGCAGAACGTTTATATCAACTGCGGTCTGGTTATCCGCATAAGTCGAGAATGTCTGAGTTTTCTTGGTAGGTATAGTGGTGTTTCTCTCGATCATCTTGGTAGCGATGCCGCCTGCGGTCTCGATGCTCAGCGAAAGCGGAGTTACGTCGAGCAGCAGCAGACCGTTTTCAACGTCGCCGCCGAGGATACCGCCCTGATATGCAGCGCCGAGAGCTACGCACTCGTCAGGGTTGATGCCCTTGAAAGGCTCTTTGCCGATGAGGTTCTTTACAGCTTCCTGTACAGCAGGTATTCTCGAAGAACCGCCTACCATCAGTACCTTGTTGAGGTCGTTTACCGAAAGTCCCGAGTCAGAGAGCGCCTGGCGTACAGGGCCCATAGTCTTTTCTACGAGGTCTGCGGTCATCTGGTTGAACTTAGCCTGAGTAAGGGTCAGCTCGAGGTGCTTCGGGCCGTCAGCCGCTACGGTGATGTAAGGCAGGCTGATAGTTGTGGAAGCGGTGGAAGAAAGCTCTATCTTTCTCAGCTCAGCTTCTGTCTTTAATCTCTGCATAGCCATCGGGTCTTTAGAAAGGTCTATGCCCTCCTGCGCCTTGAACTCTTCTACCATCCAGTCGATTATGCGCTGGTCGAAGTCGTCGCCGCCGAGTCTGTTGTTGCCTGCGGTAGCAAGAACTTCGGTAACGCCGTCGCCCATCTCGATGATGGATACATCGAATGTACCGCCGCCGAGGTCGTATACCATTACCTTCTGGTCTTCTTCCTTATCTATACCGTAAGAAAGCGCAGCTGCGGTAGGCTCGTTGATTATACGTCTTACGTTAAGTCCTGCGATCTGTCCTGCGTCCTTGGTTGCCTGGCGCTGTGCGTCGGTGAAGTATGCAGGTACGGTGATAACTGCTTCGGTTACCTTCTCGCCCAGATAGCTCTCAGCGTCAGCCTTCAGCTTCTGGAGTATCATAGCCGAGATCTCCTGCGGAGTGTACTCCTTGCCGCCCATAGTAGCCTTGTAATCGCTGCCCATGTGACGCTTGATGGAAATTACGGTGTCCTTGTAGTTTGTAACAGCCTGTCTTTTAGCTACCTGACCTACCAGTCTTTCGCCCGTCTTGGAAACACCTACTACCGAAGGGGTGGTTCTGGCACCCTCGCTGTTAGGGATAACTACGGCTTCTCCGCCTTCTACTACTGCTACACAAGAGTTTGTTGTTCCTAAATCAATACCAATAATCTTCGACATAAAGATCCAACCTTTCCTTTATATAATGTATCATATTCTTCTTTACCCGTCCTTAGCGGGTAAAAGTTGATGTCTGTGCGTTATTTTTTACTACGGGTTCGCAACTACTACCGTCGGGTAGCGGATAAGTCTGTCACCTATCTTCACGCCCTTTTCAAATACCTGCGCTACTACGTTCTCGCCCAGCTCGGGGTCTTCTATCTGGCTCACGGCGTTTGCAACCGCGGGGTCGAAAGGCTCGCCCGTCGGGTCGATAACGGTAACGTTCATCTTTTCCAGCGCTGCGGTGAACTGCTTGAATATCATCTCAACGCCCGCCTTGTACTTTTCATCCTGCGATTCGGTAGCCACCGCTCTCTCGAAATTGTCGTATATCGCGAGAACTTTCAGCACCGTGTCGCCCACCGCCGCTTCGCGCGTTTCAAGCTGCTGCTTTGCGGTGCGCTTGCGGTAGTTATCGTACTCGGCCATCAGTCTTAAATACTTTTCCTTCTGCTCGGCAAGCTCTTTTTCAAGCTGCGCCTCGCGCTCGGTCTTTACCTTTACTTCTTTCTTTTTCTCAGGCTCGGCTGCGCTTTCAGCAGCGCCCTCTTCCTTTTCTGTCTTTTCAGCTTCGTTGGTTTCTTCTTTGATCTCTTTTTCAAGTTCTTCGTTATTGACCGCCATTGCCGTCCTCCTCCGTTTCTTCCGCTTCGTCCTCCCGCTGCGAGAGCAGGTCGGTTATGCGCTGTGAGAAATATTCAAGATACGGTATGAATTTCGCGTAATCTATTCTCATCGGGCCGATAAGCCCCAGCGCTCCCGCGTTCTTATTTCCTTTTTTATATGGCGCCGTGATTATCGAGGAATTGTGTATCACAAAATCATCGTTTTCCGGCGAAAAGCTTACCTGCAAGCCGCTGAAGCTCTCGTTAAAGAACCCCGCGATCTCGCGCCTGTTATCAAGAAAATCAATTATCTCGCCCTGATCGAAATCTTTGCAGGTCAGCAGATTTTTTTCGCCCCGCAGCATTATGTCCTGCGCGTTCAGCTCTTTAGCCAGCGAAAACAGCCCGCTGAGCAGCGGCGTGAGCGACATCATGTAGGCCCCCATAGCCGTTCTTATCTTCTCAAAAGTCTCTTCCGATATTTTGTCTATCGGCACGCCTGTCAGGTTTTCCTGCATATAGTTATCGAAAAACTCGAGCTGCTCGTTCGTCAAGTCAAATTCTAAGCGGCAGACCTTATTTTTGATCTTTCCGTTAGAGGTTATCATTAGTATAACGTACATACGCTTTCCCGTAGGTATTACCTCTACCTTAGATATAAGCGAGAATTTCGGTGCGGAGCTTGCTACTACCGAAGCGCACTGCGTAAGCTGCGAGAGCGCCAGCGAAGCTGAATTTACCAGCTCCTCCTCAGTAGCGGCGTCCTCGTCGAGCATTCCGTCCAGCCTGCGCTTTTCCTCATCTGTAAGCGGATCGCGCTCCATAAGCGTATCGACGTACATTCTGTAACCGCTGTATGTCGGAACTCTGCCCGCCGATGTGTGCGGCTGCTCTAAGTAGCCCTGCTTTTCAAGCTCTGCCATCTCATTTCGTATAGTTGCCGAAGAGGCTTTGACGTGTTTCATTATCGCCTTTGAGCCTACAGGCTCGCCTGTAACGATATATTCGTCTACAACCGCCTGCAATATTTTCAGCTTACGGCTGTCCATTTGATGTACGCCTCCTTTAGCACTTTTGGTTGCTGAGTGTTAGCACTCCATCTCCCTGAGTGCTAATTATAGTTTATACCTTTTTTGCGGCGTTGTCAAGGGGCTTTTTCAAAAATCAGCAACAAATTTCGCGGTTTTTTCGCCCATCTTTTTATGCACTTTTCACAATTGTCTGCCCGATAGCAAACCGTTTAGACATTTTAACCATACTTCACCGCCTTTTTAACCATATATAGGAAAATATTTTGTGCATTCGGTACATATAAATTACAGAGCGGTTACAGAAATTACTGCAAGGCTACAAACTTTTTCCCAAAACGTTTACAACCGCTGTATATTTGTGGTATAATATCAATCGTAGACAAGAGAAAGAAATAAATCTTGCTAACTAAGGGGATATTTTTAATTATGATACGCAAATTAAGTAAAATTATAAGCCGTGCCGCGGCGGCAGTATGCACATTGGCGCTGGCGCTCGGCTGTCTGCCCTCGACCGCTTTTGCGGATAGTTCGCAGACTGACATCAATCAGCCGAAGCTTTCGGTATATGCAGTTTACGCCGACAGGATCGCGATAAGCACGGAAAATTACGCCGAGTACCCCGTGGGCACAAAGTTCGATATTTACGTCAGCGGGCGCAAGCTCAAGACGATAAAGGCTTCGTCGGCTAAGGTGATAAATATTTACAACGGTGCGACTTGGCTAAAGCCCTCCACCGCATATACTATTAAAGTAGCACCCAGCGTCGGCAGGGTCGAGCTGCCCGAGACTTCGATAAAAGTTCGCACGGCGAGCTGCACATACTATAAAATAATGAGCGGCGCAAAGCTCTACAAACTCAGCGGCGGAAAGATGCGCGGCAAGAAATTTATACAGAGCGCCGAGTACACCGAGGGCTCTCTCGTGACTTCTTGGGGCGTGCCGATAGCGGGTAAGCCTGCGGCGACTTTCAAGGGCAAGTACATACGCATATGCTCGGGCACGGACGATGGCTTTTACGCTAGATCCGCCGACTGCGTAAGGGCAAACAGCGTTACCGCTCAGCGCAAGATAGTCAGCACATACGGCGCTTCGATGAACGGCGGCGCATATGTATGGGGCGCGGAGCAGTTCCGCAGAACTGACTGCTCAGGACTGACGATGCTATGCTACCAGCAGATCGGCAGATATATGCCGCACAGCGTAGCGTATCAGTCAACGCTGGGCAAGGCGGTAAGCGTGCGCTCGATGAAACCGGGCGACCTTATTATAATGAATTACAGGTCGCACGTCGGGCTGTACATCGGCAACGGCAAAATGGTACACGCCATGAACCAGCGCGACGGCATAAAAGTTCAGCCGATAAGCTATCTGCAATACTACCACGTTGATACCGTAAGAAGAATAATACAGTGATACAGGCGCGCAGGCTGAAAAGGTCGGCGCGCTTTTTGCTTGACACCTGCGGGGATTTGTAGTATAATATTGGAAATGGAGCTTATACTTTGCTTATTGCATATCGCAGGAGGTAATCAAATGTCTGAAATAAAGTGCCCCAAATGCGGGGAAGTATTCAAGGTTGACGAGCAGGGCTATTCCGCTATACTGGAGCAGGTGCGCTCGGCGGAATTCTCGCGCGAGCTGAACGAAAGGGTCGCCGAAGAGCGGCAGAACGTGCAAAAGGTCGCGGAATTGCAGTTCGCGGGCAGGCTCACCGAAAAAGACCGCGAGATAGACAAGCTGAAAGCGGATGCGAACGCCAAGCTTGCCGCCGATAAAGAAAGCCTGAACGCGCGCATTGCCGAACAGGAGCGGCAGATAGCCGAGCTGAAAGCTATGCTGAAAAACGGCGACACCGCCCGCGCCCTCGCCGTAAAAGAGAGCGAGGACAAGCTGCGAGCCGACTTCACCGCCGAACGCGAGGCCCTCAGCCGCAGCATTTCCGATAAAGACGCACGCATAGTACAGCTCGAGGCGCAGATGAAAGGCAAGGATACGGAAAAAGAGCTTGAAGTGCAGAAAGCCGTGTCCGCGGTAGAGGCTGAGCGCGGAAAAGAGATAGCTTCGCTGACCGCCGAGCTGAAAGGCAAAGACGAAGTCATCGAGTATTACAAAGATCTGAAATCGAAGCTTTCTACCAAAATGGTCGGCGAAACGCTCGAGCAGCACTGCCTTACCGAGTTCGACCGCCTGCGCGCTACGGCTTTCCGCAACGCGTATTTCGAGAAGGACAACGACGCCTCCTCTGGCAGCAAGGGCGATTTCATCTTCCGCGAATGCGACGAAGAAGGCAACGAGGTGATCTCGATAATGTTCGAGATGAAAAACGAGCAGGACACGACCTCGACAAAGAAAAAGAATGAGCATTTCTTTAAAGAACTTGATAAAGACCGCTGCGAGAAGCACTGTGAGTACGCGATATTGGTAACGCTGCTAGAGCCTGACAGCGAGCTTTACAACACCGGCATCGTGGACGTAAGCTACCGCTATGAGAAAATGTACGTTATCCGCCCGCAGTTTTTCATACCGATGATAAGCCTGCTGCGCAACGCCGCGATGAACTCTATGGCGTACAAGGCGGAGCTTGCGCGCGTGAAGAACGAGAACATGGACTTAGAGCTTTTCGAGCAGAACGTTGAAGCTTTCAAGGCGGGCTTCGCAAAAAACTACGTTGACGCGAGCAAGCGCTTTGAGGACGCGGTAAAAGCCATCGACAACGCTATCAAAAATCTGGAAAAAGTGAAAGAAAACCTCACCATCTCAAACAAGCACCTAACCGCCGCGAACAACAAGCTCGACGACCTCTCGGTAAAAAAGCTGACGAAAAACAGCCCCGCCATTGCGGAGAAATTCCGCGAGCTTCACGAGAGCAAGTGAACTATTTTAATACGAAAAAAATGCAGACGTTGCAAGAAAGCGTCTGCATTTTTTCGTTTTTGGAGGATATTTGTAAAATTCTACTTAACTATTGACCGCCGAAACGTTTTTTCTCGCCGCGAGGAAATTCGCAAAAGTGAATTTTTTGTCGATAACCCCGCCTATCAGCGCAATTCCCTTGCCCATCGTGAAAGCCGCGAGCACCGTGCCGATGCCCAAACCCTTGATGTGACCCAGACAGAAAAACGTCAGCCCCGCCGTTACAGCAAGACAGGTGATGTCGAAGCCGATCTTTATCCGCGAATATTTCACGTGCGTGATGTCAGAAAGCTCGCGCGGGAAAAGGTCGGTAGGGATTATCGGCAGACCGCAGCGGTTTGAAAGCGCTATCCCCACGCATATAACAAGGTAGCTCACCACAAAATAAACTATGCGCATCGGCACATTGTACGGCAGCAGATGTATCCACCACTCGTAAAAATCGAGCAGCTCGCCGAACACAAAGCCCACCACAAAGCTAAAGAGGTAGGAGGGCACGAATTTGCGCCGCATTATCATCAGCGTGAGCACCAGCAGCCCTTGAAATATGTATGTCCAAGTGCCCAGCGTGAGCTTCGGCAGCACCTCGGAAAAAGCGTACGGCACGCTCGAGATCGCCGAAATGCCCGCGCCCGAATACAGCATCAGCACCACGCCGAAACTGTTTATGATAACTGCCAGCATCAGCGCCGCCTCGCCCCTAAAAGTTATTTTACTTTCCATTCCCTTTTCGCGACCTTTCCATATCCTTAACTTACATTTCAAATTTCTCGACAACCGTTTCGAGAACGTACTTTTCCTTTATCCTTTTCAGCTCGGCGATATGCGCCGTCTGCAAATGCGCCGCCTGCGCTTCGGCAGATCTCCAGCGCTCCACAAGCAAGACCGTGTCCGCGTCAGCCGCGCTCAAATAGTAATCATACCGCAGAGCGCCATCCTCGCGGCAGGTCTTTTGCAGTATCTCTGCCGCCGCGACTTCGCCGAGAAAATACTCCCGCGCCTGCGGCTTTAATTTGTACGTCACAAGAAGCATTATCTCTTTCATTTCGCGCCGCCTTTCTGCAACTCCGACGTCCTGCCAAGCACAAAACTGCGGAAGCGCTGCGCCGCCGTTGTGACGAACGCCGAGTCGTTTTCCACCATGTAGAATTTCCTCGAGTATGGCGGGTCGGTGATCTTTAAGATCTTCACATTCAGCTTTTCGAGCATATCCATGTACGGGACTACCGCCGTGCCGAAGCCCGAAGCGACCAGCCCCGCGATGACCTCGTCCTCCTCAGTTTCCGCCGCGGCGACGGGCTTGCCGCCAATGCTTTCATACATACGGTCTATCAGCCCGCGCAGACCCGAACCCTCGGCGAAATACACTGCGGGGTACGGCAGCGTGTCGATAAGGCTGACGCTTTCGCGCTCTGCCAGCGGGTGATCTTTCGGCACGATAACGACAAGCTCCTGCGAATCGACAGGCGTCGCGGTTAGCCCGAGCGCGGGGTCAGGCTCGGAGCAAAACACAAAATCGTACTTGCGCTGAACGAGGTCTTCCAACAGCTCACAAGTCAGCCCGCTGTGAAAGCTGAACTGCACCTGCCCGCCGTCCGCCGCCAAAAAGTCAGCCGTCAGCTTCGGGATATAGTCAACGCCGAGCGGCCGTATAAAGCCGAGCCGTATCACGCCCTCTCCCCTGCCGTACCGCTGAAGCGTTTCTATGCCCGCGTCCAGTACGCTTAGCGAATTTTCCGCGCACCGCAAAAATTCTTCGCCAAAGCGTGTGAGTATGGTATTCCTGCCCGATTTTTCAAAAAGCGGCACGCCAAGCTCCGCCTCGATCTGGCTGATCGCATGGCTCAAACTGGGCTGAGAAATGCCGAGCTGTTCCGCCGCGCGGGTGTAGTGGCGAACCTCCGCCAATTTTACAAAATATCTCAAATAGTCTAAATTCATAGATGCAAAGCGTCCGAAAATGTTTTATTATTCGGCTTTCCTTTCATTATAGATAGCGTCTATATATTATAGCGATAATTATTAAGATTTTCAATCAGATATTATAAAAAAATAGAAAATAAACGCGGATTAGTTTGCATATCGTAAATTTGTCAACAAAAGCGCGCCGCTTTTTTTCTGCATAAATACCCTTTCTTTGCAAATAATATTACTGCATTTAACAAGCATATTGGAGGTTACAAATATGAAAGCTACCGGAATAGTGCGCCGCATCGACGACCTCGGCAGGGTCGTTATACCTAAAGAGATCAGGCGAACGATGAGGATACGTGAGGGCGACCCCCTCGAGATCTACACCGGCCCCGAAAGCGAGGTCATTTTTAAGAAATACAGCCCCGTAAACGAGCTTGAAAACGCCGCTGAGGCTTGCGAGGTCATCGCGCGGCTGGGCGGCGCGCCAGCTGTCATTTTCGACCGCGACCACGTTGTCGCCGTTTCGGGCATACAGAAAAAGGAATATGCCGAACGCCGCATTTCCCCCGCGCTCGAAGACCTGCTCGAAAGCCGCAAGACTTTTTCCGCTGAGGACGGCGCTTCACTCCGCCCCATCGAGGGTGTGGATAGCCTTGCGCTCGCCGCCGCGCCCATCATCTCCGCGGGCGATATTGTCGGCGCGGTCACCTTTCTCGCTACCGATGAGATCACTCAGCCAGCCGACCAGCACCTGCTTCTCGCAAAGACCGCCGCGATGTTTCTCGGCAAACAGATCGAGGGGTAAAAATTTGGGACTGCACCCGTTGTCAGGAGCAGTCCCGTTTTTCATTTCTTCTCTACTGTGAGTATTACGTAGCCCGATATGTACGGCTTTACCATCTCGGGAGTTTTGTCCGCTTCGGCAAATATCCGCGGCGCAAGCTCGTCTGCCAGCGCTTTCACTTCCTCTACCGGCTTCTTGAAAACTGTCGGACATACCGGCGAAAGCACGATGACGCGCCTGCCCTCGAAATCCATCACCCTCAGCGGCCATATGCGACAGTCGAAAGGCTTGTTCTCGCCCAGCATACAGCCCTTTTTACGGTCGAGCATCGGACAGAAATAGAGGTCTTCGTCCGGCTCGCGCTCCATACGAAAAAGCCGCGCCCCGCTCGCGTATGAAAACTTCTGCTGCGGCGCTATCTCCAACGCCAAACTCTGCACCTCGTCGGTTATCACGGGCGTTTCCCAAAGGTCGTAGCTGTCGAACGAACAGCAAATCTGACATTTCGCACACTCGGCACGGGATAATATTTTTGTAAGCATAGCTCAGCTCTCCTTATCAATATCTGTCTATATTATACCACACTTCGCCGCGATATTCAATAGCCCGCGCAAAAAAGCCGCACCGCTCGCGCTGAGCAGTACGGCTTTGGATTTGCAGTTTTGCGAACTTATTAGCCCTTTACAGAACCGAGCGCTACGCCCGAAATAATGTTCTTGGAAAGGATAAGGTAGATAACTACAACAGGCAGGATAGCGAGAACCATGAAGAGGTTCATAACGCCTGCGTTTGCAGCCATCGGGTTCGACTGAATGTTTGCACGCATTATCTGGAGTATCAGAGGAATGGTCTTCTTCTCAGCCGTGTCGATTATCATCTGAGGCATGAAGAGGTTGTTCCAGCTTGATACGAATGTGAATATGCCCTGTACGGCGAATGCCGGCTTGAGTATTGGCGTTACAATGGTGTTGAACGTTTTGAACTCGCCGCAGCCGTCTATTCGGGCTGCTTCAACGATCTCCAGCGGCAGCGATGAAGCCATGTACTGGATCATGAAGAAGTATACGGCAGGAGCCGCAACAGCGGGCACGATCAGCGGAATGTAGCTGTCGAGCAGGTTCATGTTCTTCAGCATTCTGTAAAGACCGATAGCCGAAGCCTGAGTAGGAACCATCATAACTATAAGGATGAATGTGTGCGCTATCTTTTTCAGCTTGAAGTCATATACATGGATAGCATATGCTGTCAGAGCCGAGAAGTATACGGAAAGTACCGTGGTGAATGCAGCGATTATCAAGCTGTTTGCAAACGAGCGGAAGAAATCGCCGTAGGTCTGTTTATAATTCTCAGACAAAAGTGTCTTGAAGTTTCCGCCGAGCGCCTTGCCGGGATAAAACTGCAAGCCTGTCTGAACTTTACCTCTGGTAGCGTTGATTATAAGCAGATAGAAAGGAAGAAGAGAAATTATTACAAGCAAAATCAGAACGACATATGCTATGACTCTTCTTACAGTAAGTGCGGTCCGGCTGTCAGTAGTGCCGGCTACGCCTTCGATTCGTGCCATAAAACATAACCTCCTAAATTAAGCTTTCTTCTTTTTATTTTTCTTGTATCTTGTCTTTATGCTCTTATCGTCCATAACTTTAAGGGTTATGAAGCCGAGAATAGCGGAAACGATGAATACAAGTACTGAAAGTGCAGCAACGTTGCCGACAGCCGAGTTTTTACCCTGCTGTATCTGCGAAACTACGGTCATAAGTTTGCCATTAGCGCCGCCCGCCTTGCCGCCGATGATGTAAGGTACGTCGTACATCTGCAGACCGCCTATCATAGATGTTACGAGAACGTAAGCCAGAATAGGCTTGATAAGCGGAATAGTGATCTGCCAGAATGTCTGGCTGGGGTTTGCACCGTCGATCTGAGCTGCTTCATACAGCGAAGTATCTATACCCATAATAGCTGCCATGAGGAGTATGGTAGTGTTGCCGTACCACATCATGAAGTTGATAAATCCAACTACCACGCGCGAACCGCCTGCGGTATTCAGCCAAGACTGCTCGTTGCCGGTAATGTTATAGATCAGCTCGTACATCGCGCCGCCCTGAGTAAAGAGCGAATAGAAAAGCAGCGAAAGAGCCGAAGCCATGATAACGTTAGGCAAGTAGATAACGGTCTTGAAAAATCCCTGAGCCTTGAGCCTGAGTCTTATATCAGTGAACCAAACTGCGAGCAGCAGAGAAACGATTATCTGCGGGATAAAGCCGATAAGCCATAGGATCATGGTATTTATCAGCGATTCGGTAAATATGCCGCCGCTTCCGATAACGTTGGAGTAGTTCTTAAATCCGCAGAAGCCGTTGTTTACTACGTTGTCAGCAGCAGGTACAGGGTTTCTTACGCTCGCTACCGCGCCCGTGTTTACACTGTAATCGATGAAGCTGTAATAAAACGTCTGGATCAAAGGTGCTAACGAGAAAACAGCATATACTAAAAAGAAGGGAATAAGGAAAATATAGCCCCACTTCGCGTAGCTAATACTTTTTCTTTTCATGAATTTTCACCTGCAATTTTCAAATTAAGTATTGGTAAATTTAAAAAGAGAAATAAAAACGGGGGGAGGATTACCTCCGCCCCCCATCTTCATTTATTTACATTGTAATGCTCTTTTTATGAATTAGTCCATGGTCAGAGTGCTGTAAACGTTAGTGATGTTCTTCTTAAAGTTCTCAAGAGCTTCATCATAAGTTACGTTGCCGAGGAAGTAGTCCTTCATTGCAGCCTGGAACTGCTCGTTGCAGCCCTGGTCATAAGCAGAAAGCTTGTTGCTCAGGTCGATGTTGTCAGCAGCCTCGGTAAGGAGCGAGAGGTGATCCTGTCCGCCGAGGAACGCATTGCTGTAGCCGCCGTCGATGAGCTGCTTGATAGCTTCCTTGTTGTTGGTGTAATCCTGCTGCTCTTCGGTGATCTTCTTCATGATGTCGGTATCGCAGGTCAGCTTCAGCATGATGTCGCGGGTGATAGCGATGTTGTCAGAGCCGTAAGCGCCGCAGATCCATGTGCCGCCCCAGAAGTAAGCCTGAGGACCAGCGCAAGCTCTCCACTTGCCGTAGCCGCCGTTGCCTTCTTCTTCCTTACCGCCGTCGTCAACAGACTTATCAAGAGTGTTAGGCAGCAGGGTGAAAGGAATGCCCCAAGTAGAGAAGAAGTAACCGAAGGTCTTACCGTCGATCTTCTGACCGGCCTTCCAAGCATCGTCCCAAAGGGAGGTCTTGTTGTTGTAGCCCTTATCGGTGTAGTCCTTAGTCTGATCAACCCATGCGGAGATCTGAGGATCGATGGTGATCTTTCCGTCAGTTACCCAAGGAGAAGAAACGGTGTTGGAGAAGCATCTGTATGTATCATCGAAACCGGAAACCATTGCGATGCCCTTTTCCTGCATCTTAGCAGCTACATCGTTGAACTTATCCCAGTCAGAGAGCATAGCCTGTACTTCTTCAGGATCATCAGTTCCGAGAACGTCCTTAGCGTAGTCAGCGTTGTAGAGGAACAGACCCGGAGTAGCCTGCCAAGAAAGACCCTTGAGGATACCGTTGCTGTCGGTCATAACATCCTGAGTATACTTGTACTGGTTAGCTGTATCGCTCTCAGAGATACCAACTTCTTTTCTTACATCGAGGCAGATGTCGGAATCTACATACTTCAGAGCGTAGTCAGCCTCTACGAGGAACATATCGATCTTGTCGTCGTCCTTAGCGTCGTTCTGTCCGGAGATAGCTTCGTCGAGCTTGGTCTGGTAAACGTTGCCTTCGTTAGAGTTGGTTACCCAGTTCACTTCTACGCCGTCCCAAAGAGCTTCATCTCTGTTAGGCCAGTAGTAAGTTTCAAATCTCTCCTTGAACTCGGTGTTCCATACATAGATGTTGTACTTCTTACCGGTGTTTACAAGGCTGTCAGCCGCAGGGATGTCAGCGTCGTCAACGGGGGTAGCAGTATTTCCGCCTGCCTTGCTGGCGTTGTCTGCTGCCTTGGAATCGCTCTTAGAGCTGTCATCGCCGCCGCAAGCGGTAAGCATCGAGCCTGCCATGCAGAGTGCAAGCGAGCCGGCAAGAATTCTTTTAAGCTTTGTCATAATAAATTTCCTCCTTAAAGTTGCATTACAATTAAATATCATTACCGAAGCGTTTTTGCTTCGTGCTAATGCCAAGTGTTATTTTGTCGATCCTGGTGGGCTTGCTACCGAAGCGCCCTTTTGGATCTCACCGTCTACCGTTATCACCTCAGCGAATGTTGTAGATGGATTTTCGATCTGCGAGATAAGCTTTCTCGCCGCCGCAGCTCCTATCTTCACAGCGTCCTGCCTGTAAGATGTAAGCTTTGGCGAAAGAAATTCGGAATAAGCAATTCCGTCGTAGCCCACCACCGAAATATCGTCGGGTATTTTCAGCCCGCAGTCTGCAATGGCGTTGTAGCCGCCTATCGCCGAGAAATCGTCAGGCATAAATATGCAGGTAGGTCTTTCCTCGCTTTGTATGAGCTGTTTTGTAAGTTCGTATGTAGCTATGGGATTGTGGTATTCGCCTGTGAGCATCCACTCGGGCTTTACCTCTATCCCGCGGTTCATGCAGGCTTTGCAGAAGCCGCTCATTCTTTTTTCCATTACAGCAGAGCGTTTGCCCTGTATGAATGCTATTTTTTTGTGCCCCATTTCGCTGACGTAATCTATCAGTGCTTCCATTCCGCTTTCGTTATTTGAAACCACAGCCGTTCGGCATTCAAAAACGTGGTCTATCGTAACTACGGGCAGGTCGCCGTTTATCACCTCGTATACGTCGGGGTCTGAAAAGTCGGTGCATATTATTACGAGTCCGTCTACATTGCGGTATTTGCAGTGCTCGTAGATCGACATTTTTCTGCGTCCGAGGTTTTTGTTAATAAACGTTATATCATAGCCGCTGTATTCCGCCTCAGTTTTAAAGCTGTTTAGCACCTTTGCGAAAAACTCGTGCGTCAAGCCGCTTCCCGCTTCTTCGGTAAACATCACTCCTAGGTTAGAAGTTCTGTTGGTTTTTAGCGCCCTAGCCTGCGAGTTTGGGAAGTAGCCCATTTCTCTGGCGGCTTTTATCAGGCGTTCTTTTGTAGCGGGGCTTACGTCCTTGTGATCGTTAAGAGCCTTGCTGACAGTTGCTATCGAGACGCCGCAGCGAACGGAGATGTCCTTTAGTGAAACCACAGCGTTTCTCCTTTCTTTCAGTAAACGTTTTCGGTTCATTTAAGCTGCGCCGCAGCGCTTCTCGTTTAAAGTTCCCTTAAACGTTTTCCGCTAATGAAATTGTACAATAATTTCTCCAAAAATGCAAGTGTTTTTGCGAATTTTTTGCGTTGTGTAAGAAAATATGGAGGATTGAACTAATTTTCAACGCTCCTTTTGTGCATCTTAACGAACAATTTTACCTCCGCGACACCGTTTTGTAACCGTTTATGCCGCCGATTACGTTTTTGCCGCTTCCGCCGCTCATTTTTTCACACAGTGCTCATATAACAAAAAAAATCGAAAAAGCCTTTTGCTGCAATTTATCCAAAAATTGTGCGTATAGTTGCAAAAATCGCACAAATTTAGCTCATTCTTTACTTATCCGACACCGTTTTAAACGTTTTCGGCGCGATTTCAGATTTTATCATTTTTCTGAGCGAGAATGTGAATTTTTTTCATATCATTTTCACAAACCTTGCAAAATCCCGCCTAAAAACTTTTCGGAAACGTTTTCAGAATGTGAAGAATTTTGTCTTCGGAGGTCAATATTCTCTTATCGGCTCTTATTTTTTCGTAAAAATCTACAAAAGGCATAAAAAAAGGCGGCATGGTCAATTGCCACACCGCCTTACGAAAATGTTTTCAGTTGTCAGTAGCTTACAAACGAGGCAGGATTTGTAACGTATCCCTCGTACCTCAGCTCAAAGTGCAGATGCGTGCCCGTAGAGTAGCCCGTAGAGCCCATCAGGCCTATCTGGTCGCCCTGCTTTACCTTGTCGCCGACCTCTACCGTAGCCTGCGTGAGGTGGCCGTAGAGCGTCAGGAAGCCGTTGCCGTGGTCTATTACTACGAAGTTGCCGTAGCCGCCTCCGCAGCCGCACGAGCCGTCCTTGCCGTAATTGTGCGTACAGCTGTTGTTCATGCGCACCACCGTGCCCGCTTCGGATGCGTTCACGCGCGTGCCGCCGTCGCCGGGAATGTCAAGACCCGTATGGTAAGCCCCCCAGCGCGCCCCCACGCCCGATGACACATAGTAATTTCCGGGCACAGGCCATTTGAAATTGTACTTGCACTCGGTATCGGGTATAGTTTCGCCGTTTTTCGTGCGCTCGCTTATCGCGCCGCGCAGCTCGGTCAGCTTCTGCACCGCCTGCACTTCCGTCTGCAAACGCTGTGCTTCGTCGTCAGAGCTGCCGTAAGTTCCCTTTAAAAGGTCGCTGAGTATGCCCTCGTACGAATATATCTCGTTCTCAAAATTCTGCTGCTTTTCCGCAAGCTGCTCCTGCCGCTCTTTCAGCAGATCTTTCATCTCTTTGCTCGAATTGTAAAGCTCGGCCAGCTCGGCGCGTTCTTTCTCCAGCTCCGCCGCCTGCTCGTCGTAATCCGCCTGCTCTTTTTCCAGCTCGGCTGCTTTTTGGTCGTACTTCGCCTTTTTAGCAACAAGCCCGTCGAGCGTTTTGGCGTCGTGATCCGCCACACGTTTCAGCAGTTCAGAGCGCATCAGCACGTCAAAAAAGTCGCCCGCGTTCAGCAGCACCTCGGTATAGCTGATGTCCCCCGCGATGTACATGGCGCGCAGACGCTTTTTGTACGCCGCTATGCCCTCGTCCACCTCGTTTTTAAGCTGCTGAGCCTGCTCCCTCTCGGTAGATATTTCCATCTCGAGCTGGGTCATGTAAGCGTTAATGACGTCCGCCTTTTGGTTTATATTGTCGATCTTTTTGATTATAAGCTTCTGCTTTTCCGTTTCGTCCATCACGCCGCTGTTTGCGTCGGCTATCTCTTTTTCTATCTTAGCCTGCTCGTCAGCGATCTCTTGCAGCTTATCGGTATAAATGCTGGTGTCGAACTGCGAGCCTGCTTCCTCGGCGCTGCCCTCGCTCTCAGAGGTATTCTCATCCGCAGATACGCAGACCTCTCCCCTGCCGCTGGCGGAAAACGCCCCTGCCGCTATGCACGCCGCGCACAAGCACGCCAGCGTTTTTTTCATCGCAGTCATTTCCTTCATAAGCCTATGCAATCTCCTTTTTTGACCATCAGACTATCGCGTCACACATAATCCTGCGGGTTCTGCGCCACGTTGTTTATACGCACCTCAAAGTGCAGGTGCGGGCCGGTGGAATGTCCCGTAGAGCCTACTGTGCCCAGCACATCTCCCTTTTCAACGTGCTGTCCCTGCGATACAGTTATCCTCTCGGAGTGTCCGTAAAGCGTCCAGTAGCCGTCGCCGTGGTCGATTATGCAGTAGTTTCCGTATCCGCCGCCGCAGCCGCAGCTGTAATTTTTGCCGTAGTCGTGCGGGCAGGTGTTTGATACCAGTATAACTTCGCCCGCGTCGGAGGCTATGATGTTCGCCCCGCGGATATTTTCAGAGTAGATGTCTATGCCCTTGTGGTAAGCGCCCCAGCGCCAGCCCACGCCGTAAGATATGTGGTAAAATCCCGGAACAGGCCATGTAAACCGCGATTTATCCTGATACCCGTAATTGGAATTGGGATTACTGCTGTTATTATTGTTGTTATTGTTGCTGCTGTTATTATCGTTGCTGCTGTTGTCGCTCGATGAAGAGTTATCGCCGGAGGAGTTTCCGCCGCTGCTGCTATTGTTATTATCATCGCTGCTGTCAGAGGAACTGCTGTCCTGCTGTTGCTGCTTTTTCTCCTCTTCCTCGCGCTTTTTGCGCTCTTCCTCTTCTTTTTTCTTGCGCTCTTCTTCCTCTTTCTTTTTCTTCTCTTCCTCAGCCTTTTTCTGAGCCTCGCGCTCTTCAAAGAGCTTTTGCAGATCGGCTTCAAATTCCTCATGCTGCTTCTCTATCTCGCTCAGATTATTCTCGTAAAGTTCGCGGTCGGCTTCCATATCCGCGATGGTCGCCGAGCTTTGCGAATACAGTTCCTCCAGTTTCTGCCTCTGGCTCTGCTGCTTCTTTCGGCGCTCCTCCAGCTCTTTCAGGCTTTCCTCAAGCTTGCTCTTTTCGTCATTAAGCTCCTGCTCTTCGGATTCGTACTGCTCTTTCAGCGCTACCAGTCCGTCGATCATATCGTTGTCATAGTTGGCTACGCGCTTTACCAGCTCTATCTTCATGAGCATATCGTAAAAATCAGAAGCGCCGACTAGTATGTCGGTGTAGCTGTCGCTGCCCGCTATGTACATCACGCGCAGGCGCTTTTTCAGGTCAGAGATACCGTCGGTTATCTCCTGCTTTTTCTGCTCCACCACCTGCTCTTTTTCGGCAATGGCGCTCTCAGCGTCCGCTATCTGCGTTTCCAGCTCGCCTATCGAGTCCGCAAGCGCGGTTATCGTCTTTTCCACAGTGTCTATCTGCTCGGATATTGCCGCTTGGTTGTCCTTCTCGGTGTCGATGCTTCCCGCAGTTTCCTTTATTTTCTTATCAAGCTCAGCCTGCTTTTTCTCAAGCTCTTCAAGGCTTTTTTCGGCGGAGCTTATCTTGCTGTCAGTGTCTTTAGAGTCGCCGGAACTATCCTGCGCAGCGGCAGCTTTCGTCTCGTTTTTCTTGTAGCTTTCGGTATTTGTAAAAGCCGCAGCCGTTATGGTAACGGCGAGCGTAAGCGCCAGCCCCTTTTTGATAAGGCATTTCGTGCTCGTTCTCAAAGCTCTCGTTCCTCCTTACATGAACGCCAAACATCCCCCCCGCGGACAGAGCTTGCCCGCCGCAGAGTTCTCCGTATTTTTACAAGTCAGTTGATGATTATTATACTTTAAGGTGCTTGCCCGCGCTGATAGATGTACCTACCGCGCCTATGAATGCGCCCGATACGAGGTACGCCGCAGTTACCTTTACCACCATTTTGCTGAAAGGATAGAGGTTGTCTACGCCCAGTATCGACCACAGGCTCATATCGTTCTTGAATATGCCGTATACGCCCTCGTAGGCAAACTTAGTCAGCAGCAGCGCCGCAGCGGCAGCCGCTATGCCTACCAGCATTCCCTCTATGAAGAAAGGTATACGGATAAATCTGTTGGTAGCGCCGACGTATTTCATTATGTTTATCTCTTTTCTTCTCGCAAATACGCTGGCTCTTGTGGTGTTTGAGATTATAATAAGGCATACCACGATCAGCGCCGCGATAACTGCCGTCATGATTATCATGAGTATATTCTTTATGCTTACCAGCACGTCTGCGAACTGGGTCGGGCTTTTTACCGAGTCTACGTTCTCGAATGTGCCGATCTGCATGGTAGTTTCAGACATATGGCTTATGTCCTTTACCGTTATCCTGAAAGTATCAGGCAGGGGGTTTTCGTCCGCGTAGCGGAAAAGGTCTTGCTGCTCGTCGCTCATGTCTTTCTTCATGTTTTTCCAAGCTTCGTCTTTAGAATAGAAGGTAACTGTCGCTACGTTAGGCAGCGCCTCTATCTGCTTTTTCAGCGCTTCCTGCTTGTCCTTGCCGATGTCGTCTTTAATAGTAACAGCCGCCTCGCTCTGGTCTTCTATTCCGCCGATTATCCTGTTGAGGTTGATGGTCGTCAGCACCGAAACGCCTACCATCAGCAGCGACACCAATATTATGCAGAATGAAGCGAAGGACATCATTCTGTTCCTCCATATGCTCTTTACGCCCTGTCCTACAAGGTATCTTGCACTGCTGGCTCTCATTTCGCATTACCTCCTATCACTTCGTCAAAGGCAATGTTGCCGTGATTGATATTTATGATACGTCCGCCGAAATAGCGCACAAGGTCATGCTCGTGAGTTACCATAAGCACAGTAGTGCCGCACTCGTTTATGCTGCGCAGCAGGTCTACTATCTCGTATGAAAGCGCGGGGTCGATGTTGCCCGTAGGCTCGTCCGCTATGATGAGCTGAGGGTCGTTTACCAGCGCTCTCGCAAGCGCCACGCGCTGCTGCTCGCCGCCCGAAAGCTCGGTGGGGTAAGACTTTGCCTTGTCCTGCAAGCCTACGAGGCTTATAACGTAGGGCACGCGGCTGCGGATATACTTAGGCGGCGCGTCGATAACGCGCAGCACGAAAGCTACGTTTTCGTACACCGTCATAGTAGGTATCAGCCTGAAATCCTGAAATACTACGCCGATGGTGCGGCGCAGAGCGGGTATCTTGCGGCGACGCAGCTTTGAAAGATTAAAGCCGTTTACCATCACAGTGCCCGAAGTAGCGTCTATCTCTTTGAGTATCAGCTTTATCAGCGTCGATTTGCCCGCGCCGGAAGAGCCTACTACGAAAGCGAAGTCGCCGTCGTTTATTTTAAGATTAACTTTGTTGAGCGCGTCTACGCCGCTCGAATAAGTTACAGATACGTCTTTAAATTCTACCAAGATCTGTTCACCTCTCAAATTATTTGCACAAAAACAAAGCGCCGCGTTAGGGTCACGGGGGTATATTTCTCTCTTTTTCCGCGAAAAGTCCGCGGGCGCTCGTATCTCCATTCAGTTCAAACGGCTGACCGCCGGCGCGCAGGACAGCCCGCGCTACCGCGGAACACCAGCACTGCAAAAGCTGCGATCAGCCATTTTCAAAAATCACCGTTTATAATTATCAGAATTTAGCGGGGTTTGCCGAAAGATATTTTCTTACCATAAGCGCTATCTTGAAGATAATAGCGTGGTCGAATTCTCTAAGGTCAAGACCCGTGAGCTTCTTGATCTTCTCAAGGCGGTACACGAGAGTATTTCTGTGTACGAAAAGCTTTCTCGAAGTTTCCGAAACGTTCAGGTTGTTCTCAAAGAACTTCTGTATAGTAAAGAGCGTTTCGTGGTCGAGCGACTCTATGCTGCCCTTCTTGAACACCTCTTTGAGGAATGTTTCGCAGAGGGTGGTGGGCAGGTGGTATATCAGCCTTGCTATACCGAGGTTGTCGTAAGAAACTATCACCTTATCGGTGTCGAATACCTTGCCGACTTCGAGCGCGGTCTGCGCTTCCTTAAAGCTGCGCGAAAGATCTCTTACGCCTTCTACTACCGTGCCTATGCCGACGTTCACGCGGGTGTAGAACTCGCCGCTGAGGGTATCGGAAATGCTTCTTGCCAGCTTCTCGAGGTCTTTAGAGTCGATAGCCGAGCTTACTTCCTTTACGAGCACGATGTCGCTTTCGGTAATATTGAAAACGAAATCCTTGTTCTTATCTGGGAAGAGGTTCTGGATAACGTCGTAAGCGGAAACATCGTTTGAAGAAACTATGCGTATCAGCAGCACCACGCGGGAAACGTCGGAGTTGAAATGCAGCTCGCGCGCCTTTACGTGAATATCGCCGGGCAGTACGTTATCGAGAACAACGTTTTTGATGAAGTTGTTTCTGTCATATTTTTCATCGTAGTACTGCTTTATCGAAGCGAGAGAGATAGCAAGTATGCTCGCGTACTTTGCCGAAACTTCATCAGTACCTTCTACAAATACAGCGTAATCGGGCTTCATATGAGAGCCGAACGGCTTGTATGTATAGCCGTCGCGAACGAAAATATCATGCGAATCGCTGAGGTCGAGAGATACGAATTCGTTCGTAGTGCCCACCTGAGCAAGCTCGGAGCAGGCAATGATCGTAGCGGTCTCGTCGATAACTCCGATAGTGCAGTCGATAGTTTCACGCATCTGATGTATCACGTTCTGAAATAATCTGTTGGACATAGTTATGATTCTCCTTATTCAGCAAAATAACAGCCCGACCGATAAAAAAACGCACAATTCGGTCAAGCATTTGTGTATAATGCTATTATACCAAAAAAAAACTCAAATTTCAAGTGCCGTATAGTAAAAATGTTCAAAAAAATTATGTCAAACGGCAGAGCACATGATAAGCGCAAATCTATTTATTACAAATTGTAACACATTACGCGGCGCATTGTGTGAATTTTTTGTAAAATATACGCCGTTTCACGTATTTTTCATTATCCCGACCACCCGACAGCACGGTATCTGCGGACGTTTTGTAACCATTTCGTAACTTTTAAATTTTTTGTAAACGTGCACAAATAAAAATTTACCAGCCGCCCCTTTGTGACGGTTTGGCGAAAACGCGCCGCCTTTCGTTGACAATGCGCCCGCGGTATGCTATAATTTAAGGTAGTACACTTTGTATGACCGAGGTGAGAAAATGGCTAAAAAGCCTAAGGGCAAAAAGCGGCTGCTTACCGCACTTACGCTTATACTTCTGCTGCTTTCGGGCGCGGCGCTGGGCGCAAAGGCTGCGCTGGCGGGCGAGCGCGCAAAGCAGAAGTCGCAGATGACTGCCCCCGAAGCTAAAATAGTGCAGAGCGGTCAGCCGGAGCAGACAGCCGCGGGGATCACCGCCGGCTCAAACGTGCCGCTCGCGCCCGCTGTTAAGATAGAAAAAGGCACGGCTTACGTCCGCTTCACCGTAGAATTGCAGGACGCCGACGGTGTGCCGTTTTCGCAGAAGCTGACCGAAAAACAGCAGGAGATAGACCAGTACGAGTCTATGCTCGACCCCGATTCGCCGAGCTATCTGGCTTTTATGGAAACTTACCATAGTTTGAAAAACGAATACAATCAGCTCGCGGCAAAGGGCGAGCTTGCTTTCTCGGCGCTCTGCCGCGATAATTCCGAGGGCGCGCAGGCGCTTGCCGAAAATAACGGCAGGCTAAGCGCAAGCGAGCTGGACGAGCTTTCGCAGACGGGCAGCGTTACTCAGCTCTCGCAGACCGAAAGCGGCGGCGCGGAGGATTCGCCTTTCACAGCTTCCGAGGACGAGAAAGAACCTTTCAAAAGAAGCTATACATTTAAGAAGGCGGCGGCTGAGGGCGAGGAGATCTCGCTTTTTACAAACGTAGTCATCCCCGCCGACTGGGACATCACCACCACCTCCGCCGACCACTTCACCGAAAATGAGGACGGCACTTTTACCGAGGACGTTTGCGAGATAAACAATCTCGAATTGCTGGGCGAGGGCTTTAAGCTGAGCGTTTCGGCGCAGATAGTTGACGCGCGCGCCGCAGATACCGCCGAGCAGGCTTTTGAGAACGCCGCGAAATGATATTTAAGGAGAATTTTTGACGTGCAAGATATGCAAGATATGAACGATACTAAAAAACAGGCGGACGCGCAGGACAGCCGCGATTACTCGGCCGAGGAACGCTACGACCGCCGCCGCGCTAAGATCACCGCACTGCTGAAATGGCTGGAGTGCGAATTTTTCGGGCTTTTTATTTTCCTCTCGCTGATGGCTACAACGCTGTTTCTCGGCAGGGCGGGAAAATTTATATTCGGAACTTGCGGACTGATCTGCTACATATGCGTCATGGCGGATTTCGGCATGAAAGAGGGCGCTAAGGCGCACATAAAAAACACCGTCCGCGGCGACTGTGTAAAGCGCGGCTTCGGGCTGACGCTGGGGCTGATCTCGATGCTGCCCGCGCTGGCTTCGTACATAATGCTGCTGCTCTCTTACTTTAAAGTTATAGGCTCGGCGCTGCTGCCATTCAAGATACTCAATCTGGGGCTTTGGGGCTACATCGACCTTTTCGCGCCGAATATGCAGGTGGCGGATATGTCGGCGATACTGCTCGCGGTATACCCGATAATGCTGCTCATCTACCCCGTAACCACCTACATGACATTCAAGATGGGCTACGATAACGAAGATCTGCAAACCAAGATAATGTATAAAAAAAGCTGAGGTAAAGAATATGATGAAAAAATTTTTAGCATTTGCTTCCGCCGCCGTTTTAGCCGCTTCACTGTGCGGGTGCTCAAAGTCAGAAGCCGAAAGCTCCGCCGCGGGCAGTCAGGCTTCCTCGGAAGAGAACAAGACGCTCACCGAAAAAATGATGGATAACATGAAAGCGGGCGAATACTCTATCGACATCACCGTTTCGGGTCTTGAAAGCTCGGGCGACACCGACTGCAAGATCACCGCGCACGATGGCAAGACCTTTACCTCGCTCAATTACGGCGGCATCTACACCGAGTTTTACAGCATCGACGATAAGACCTACCTGCTGATGCCCGACGTTAATTTCTACCAGATCTCGGACGAAAGCAAGCCTTTTGCCGATGGGCTCTTCTCGATAGGCGAGGGTGATTCGCTCTCCTCTGCCAAAACCGAGAACGGCGAAACTACCGAGATATACACATCGGTAGACAGCACCGCGGAGAGCGGCAGCACCGACGAAAAGTTCACCTTCGTGTACGACGAGGAAACGGGCGAGCTGAAAAGCATAACCTCCGAGACCTCTTCGGGCACTACCGAGGTCACTGTAAATTCGATAAACTGGAGCGGCGCGGATATAAACCTGCCCGACCTCACCGGCTGGGAGGACATGAGCGACTCCGACAGCCTAGACCACAAATCACAGCTGAAGCTTTCGCTTTACTACATGGGCATCACCGAAGAAGACCTCGATAAAGCGGGCTACACCTACGACGACCTCGCCGATATGGACGACGACAAGCTTGCCGAAGCGCTTTCAGACCTCGGCGTAAATATTTTCGGATAATCATTCCGAACAAGGAGAGTATAAAAAATGAAGAACAAGCACATCACAAGACTTATCTGCGCGGCGCTCGCCGCCTGTATGCTGGCGCTTACCGCCTGCGGAAATTCGGGAAAATCCGACGACTCGACCAAGGCGGAAAGCGCGGACGCAGTTACCGAAACTTCCTCCGCTGAGGATAATTCCGCGGACGCCGACGGCGCTGACGATTCGGCTGCCGAGCTTACCGCTGAGGATTACAAAAAGGGCGGAGATTACACCGCCGCAGAGTCGATGAAGACCGCCGCGGCTTCCTACGACCCCGAAAGCGATACGCATATGTACGACGCTCTGAAAAAGGAATTCAAGGACAATTACTACATTGAGATGTCGGCGCAGGGGGCTGAGCTTACCTTTGCCCTGAGAGATGGCGAGATAGCCGTTTCCTCCAACTACGGCAGCGGCACATATTCCGGCTATTACACTAAGGACAAGGATTTTTACACTATCTCCGAGGTAACGAAGTCTTACTCTAAGGAAGCGGATTTTGATTACGATACGCGAAATTCCGACCCGCTTTTCGGCGGCACGGCTGACTTCATCTCCGCCGAGATCGACGAAAACGGCAACATTTCCGAGGTGTACGCCATCGACGAGGACTTCACTCAGGCTTCGGGCACTATCCGCTACACCTTTAATAAGGACACCGGCGCGCTGATGAATTACGTCATCACCCCCGACGGCATGGCTTCGACCTTCTACACGATAGATATGCTCGCCGAGTGCGCGGACGAGAACATAAACCTGCCTGACCTTTCGGAATACAGCGATATGAACGCGGATACTTCCGAAGCTGAGAGCGCGGCGGAAGATACCGGCAAGGTCGGTGAGGAATAATGGCGAGCCAGTTCGGCGCGGTGCAGCTTGCGCACGCTTTTCTTGCTGAGAACGTAAAGGCGGGCGACATCTGCATAGACTGCACGGCGGGCCGCGGCAACGACACGGCTTTTCTCTGCGGGCTTGTCGGCGAAACGGGCAAGGTAATAGCTTTCGACATACAGCCCGCCGCGGTGGAGAGCACTCGCGAGCTGCTTGAAAAGCGCGGATTTGCCAACGGCGAGGTGCATCTGGAGAGCCACCACCGCATCGACGAATACGCCGAGGAGGGCACGGTAGCGGCTATTGTTTTCAATTTCGGCTGGCTGCCGGGCGGCGACCACACTATAAACACCAAGCGCGACACGAGCATAGAGGCAATCGAAAAAGGTCTGCGCCTGCTAAAGCCTGACGGCGTTATGAGCCTTTCGATATACTACGGCAGAGATACGGGCACAGAGGAGCGCGACGCGATACTGGAGTATCTCGAGCGCCTGCCCGTCAACGAATACACCGCGCTGGTGAGCAGATTTGTCAACCGCCCCAATTGCCCGCCGATAAGCGTTAGGGTGTATAAGGGGAAATAATTTCAGCATTAAACATACAGACGGAGTACCGCAAAAATACTCCGTCCGTTTTTTCTTTGCATAAATTTCCGCGCGACTGCCAATGATAAGCCTATATCAATTCAAACGGAGGGATCGCAAATGCTTATCATAAAAACCGTGTGCGCCGCCGCCGCTTCGATGATCGTGATGTTCCTGCTCACAAAGCTTATGGGCAACAAGCAGATCTCGCAGCTCAATATGTTCGATTACATCAACGGCATCACCATCGGCTCTATCGCCGCCGAAATGGCGCTTTCCGAAAGCTGGGAGATGATATGGATGAGCGTTATCGCTATGGCGATATACGGCGTTACCGGCTTTTTCATATCCCTCGCGACTATGAACTCAATGTCGGCGCGAAAATTTTTCTCGGGCGAGCCGCTGGTGCTCATCGAAAACGGCACTATCTACCGCGAAAACGTCAAGAAAGCCCGCCTAGACCTCGACGACCTATTAGTAGCCGCCCGCTGCGCAGGCTTTTTCTCGGTGGAGGATATTGCCACAGCCGTCATGGAGAGCAACGGCAGGGTGTCTTTCCGCCAGACCGAAAGCTCGCGCCCTGTAAATCTGAAAGACCTCGGCCAGCAGCCGCAGGAAAAGCCCGCTCCGCTCAACCTCATCATGGACGGCGTTATGATGGAGAAAAATATGCAAGAGGCAGGATTTAAGATAAAGCGCCTTACTGACGAAATGCACGCGCATGGCTACAACTCACCCGCCGATATTTTCTTCGCGGTGTACGACGACGGCAAGATAACCTTTTACCCCCGCAATTCCGACGGCAGAAAACTCGACTACTACGCATAATACGCATAAAAAAAGGGACGGCGCAAAAACCGTCCCTTAAATATTGTCTAAATTTATCAGATCTTAACGACCCAGCCGAACTCGTCCTCGATCTTGCCCCACTGGATACCGGTCATGGTATCGTAAAGCATCTGCGAGATAGGTCCTATCTTGTTGTCGTTGATGGTCATGATCTTTTCGCCCCACTTGAGGTGGCCGACAGGCGAGATAACGGCGGCCGTACCTGTGCCGAATACTTCGTCCAGCTTGCCTGCGTCGTAAGCGTCAGCAACTTCCTGAATGGTTATTCTTCTCTCGCTTACCTTATATCCGCGCTTCTTGCAGATCTCGAGAGCCGATTTTCTCGTTATGCCGGGCAGTACCGAGCCGGTGAGCTTCGGGGTGATAACTTCGCCGTCGATAACGAAGAATATGTTCATAGAGCCGACTTCCTCAATGTACTTCTGCTCTACGCCGTCGAGCCAGAGCACCTGCTCGTAATCCTGAGCGTGTGCCTCGTCCTGACCCTTGAGCGAGATAGCGTAGTTCGCAGCGGTCTTAGCAAAGCCCGTACCGCCTCTTACCGCTCTTACATACTTCTGCTCAACGTAGATCTTAACGGGGTTAAGACCGGTAGAGTAGTAAGCGCCGGAGGGCGAGAGGATTATCATAAAGAGGTAGTGGTCAGCAGGTCTTACGCCGACATACGGGTCGGTAGCAAAAATGAAAGGACGGATATAGAGCGAAGCGCCGTCGGTATGAGGCACCCAGTCCTGCTCCAGCTTGATAAGCTCTTTAAGAGCGTGGAGCATGAATTCTTCGTCGATCTGCGGTATTACCATTCTCTCAGCAGAAACGTTCATTCTCTTGAAATTCTCCTGCGGACGGAAAAGCTGTACCGAGCCTTCAGCGGTGCGGTATGCCTTGAGTCCCTCGAAGATCTCCTGACCGTAGTGCAGGCACATAGCGGCAGGCGAAAGGGTAATGTTACCGAAAGGTACTATTCTTGCATCGTGCCAGCCCATGCCTGTATCGTAATTCATTACAAACATATGGTCGGTGAAGATGTGGCCGAAACCGAGCTTGGTCTCATCGGTAGGTTTTTCCTTAGGCGCTGTGGTACGTTCGATTTTAAGATCTAACATACAAATCCTTCTTTCATAATATTTAATGAGTATGTACGCGGTGAAAGCCGCCGCATAGCGAAAATGACTTATCCCGCCTCGGCAAATTCATCGCTGTTAAGTCTATTATATAACAAAACGATAAATTTTTCAAGAGGTTACATATAATTTTAATATTTTTCACTAATTTTTTTATCTTTTATGCGAATACGATGAATTATCGTCAAGTAAATCCTGCACTTTTCTCGAAAGCGGTTAGTCCTCGCTAATTGATGTGACCGCATATTGCACAATCGTCATTGCCGGAATCGCGCGTTCATTTGTGCAAATGTCCGAAAAATAAAATATCCCCCAAAACCTATTGACAAAGTAGGAATGACGTGATATACTAGTATCATCGAAAGAAAACAAACACCGTTACAGAAAGGCGGAGATGAATTATGACTTTCATTTCAAGATATACTTCATCAGAGCGAATGCGGCGATGTATGAAGTTCATCGAAAAGTAATGTAAGGATTTTTTACTTACAGCAAAAAGTACGAAACTCACACGCAAAACCAAACCATTTGACAAAGCCGGGGCAGCACCCCGAAAAACGAAAGGAAGATCATCATGAGCAATTATAAATTTGAAACACTTCAGCTTCACGTAGGACAGGAAAATCCCGACCCCACCACTGACGCAAGAGCGGTGCCGATATACGCTACCACCTCTTATGTATTTAAGGACTCCGCGCAGGCGGCGGGCAGATTCGCACTTTCTGAGGGCGGCAACATCTACACCCGTCTGATGAACCCCACTTCTGATGTGTTTGAGCAGAGAATAGCTGCTCTCGAGGGCGGCGCTGCTGCTCTGGCTACCGCTACCGGTTCGGCCGCTATCGCCTACGCTGTACAGAACATCGCGCTGGCAGGCGACCACATCGTTTCCTCCTCGAACCTCTACGGCGGTACTTACAACCTCTTCGCAAACACCCTTGCAGATCAGGGAATCGAAACAACTTTTGTAAACCCCCACAACCTCGAAGAGATCGAGGCTGCTATAAAGGACAACACCAAGCTCATCTACGCTGAAACTCTCGGCAACCCCAATTCCGACGTTATCGACCTCGAGGCCATTTCCGAGATCGCACACCGCCACGGTATCCCGCTGATAGTTGACAGCACCTTCGCTACTCCTTACCTGCTCAGACCTATCGAGCACGGCGCAGACGTAGTAGTACATTCGGCTACCAAGTTCATCGGCGGCCACGGCACTGTAATGGGCGGCGTTATCGTAGACGCAGGCAAGTTCGACTGGGCGCAGAACGATAAGTTCCCCGGACTCAGCAAGCCTAACCCCTCTTACCACGGCGTAGTATTCACCGAGGCCGCGGGCAACATCGCTTACGTCCTCAAGATCCGCACCACGCTGATGAGAGATCTGGGCGCTACCATCTCGCCTTTCAACTCATTCCTGCTGCTCCAGGGTCTGGAAACCCTTTCGCTGAGAGTAGAGCGCCACGTTGAGAACGCCCTCAAGGTAGTAGACTTCCTCAAAAATCACCCCGACGTAGAAAAGGTAAACCACCCCTCGCTCGCTACCGGCAGAGAGAAGGAGCTTTACGATAAGTACTTCCCCAAGGGTGGCGCTTCCATCTTCACATTCGAGATCAAGGGCGACGCTGAGAAGGCTAAGAAATTCACCGAATCTCTCGAGCTGTTCTCGCTGCTGGCTAACGTTGCCGACGTTAAGTCGCTCGTTATCCACCCCGCTTCCACCACACACTCGCAGATGAACGAGCAGGAGCTGCTCGACGCAGGCATCAAGCCGAACACCATTCGCCTTTCGATAGGCACCGAGCACATCGACGACATCATCGCCGACCTGCAGCACGGCTTTGACGCAGTAAAGAACGTTTGATAATAAATCGACAAATTGACATACTGAAACGGAGATGTATCCATCATGGCAAATATAGTAAAAAGTGCAGACAAACTTATAGGCAAAACTCCCCTGCTGGAGCTTGACAATTTTGCAAAGGCCTACGATGTGCCCGCTACCATTCTCGGCAAGCTGGAGTACCTCAACCCCACAGGCTCGGTAAAGGACAGAGCAGCGCTGTATATGATAAACGACGCTGAAAAAGCCGGCAGATTAAAGCCCGGCGGAACTATTATAGAGCCTACCTCCGGCAACACAGGTATAGGCATTGCTTCCGTAGGCGCTGCACGCGGATACAAAGTCATCATAGTAATGCCTGAGACCATGACCAAAGAGCGCCGCGATATGATAAGCGCTTACGGCGCAGACATCGTTCTTACCGACGGCAAGAGCGGTATGTCGGGCGCGGTAGCAAAGGCTAAGGCTATGGTAAACGAGATCGAGGGAAGCATTATCCTCTCGCAGTTCGAGAACCCCTCTAACGCGCAGGCGCACTACGAGACCACCGGCCCCGAGATCTGGGACGACACCGACGGCAAGGTCGACATTTTCATCGCAGGCGTAGGCACAGGCGGTACGGTTACCGGCGTGGGCAAATACCTCAAGGAGAAAAATCCTAACGTTAAGATAGTAGCGGTAGAGCCGCAGACTTCCCCCGTACTTTCCGGCGGAAAGCCCGGCCCTCATAAGATACAGGGTATAGGCGCAGGCTTCGTGCCCGACGTTCTCGATACAAGCGTTTACGACGAGATCCTCCCCGTTTCCAACGAAGCTTCTTACGAGGCAGCGAGAAAGATCGCTACCACTCAGGGCGTAATGCTCGGCATCTCCTCGGGCGCGGCACTTTGGGCAGCTACCGAGCTGGGCAAGCGTCCCGAAAACAAGGGCAAGACCATCGTGGCTCTTCTCCCCGACTCAGGCGACAGATACTTAAGCGTACTTTTTGCTTGATTTTATATTAAGCTTTGTCAGAGCGCTCTCCGCTTCACGGCGGAGGGCGTTTTGTATTTGCGCAATACGCTTGCAATCGGCGGCGCGATGTGTTATAATAAGGTCGGTGATGTTTTTATGAAAAGATTATGCGCCGTACTTCTCGGCACTTCGATATTTTCCGCGCTGGCAACTCAGCTTACCATCTTCATCTTCGGCAAGCTGGATTTCGTGCCGCGCGGCAGCGCTTCGTTTTACCCGATGCTCTTCGCGCTGACCATGACCGCCGCCGTGCTGGCAGTGCTGAATATCGGCAAAGAGCCGCGCTACCCCGCCGTGAAGCTTTCGCGGATAGCCGAGCGCGAAGGCTACTCCGACCGCTATTTCGCCGAACTGCGCCGCTGGTGCGAAAAGTGTGAAAAGAAAAAATGCGGCGAAACTGCCGCGCTGGTTATGAGCGAAACGCTTGCCGAAAGCGGCAGGCTGAACGAAGCTTTCGAGCAGCTTCGCGGGATAAAGTTTTCTGAGCTTACCCGCCGTCAGCGGCAGGTGTACTACAACACATGGCTGTACGCCGCCGTGCTCTGCGAGGATATTTCCGCTGCGGACGAGATCTACCGCAGCGGCCGCGGGTATTTGGTATCGGTAACGTCGCGCTCGCTGGCGGCTTCGGTAAAGCACACGCTAGGCTGCTACCGCTATCTGCGGGGCGAGCTGCCCGCCGCTGAGGAGCAGTTTTTCCAGTCGATAGAGTCGGCGCGCGGCAGCATTCTATGCGAGGATTATCTCGCGCTCTCCGCCTGCTATATGGATACCGAACGTCTGCCGCAGGCGAAGTCCGCCGTGGAAAAAGCCGCCGAGTACGCCGACGGTTCGCGTTTGGAGCGCAAAGTCGCCAACGCCCGCGAGCTGGTAGAACAGGCATATTCGCAGTACATCGCCGAGCACGGTGAACGATCAGCATAAATATAACGCAAAAAAGTCCGCAGACCACGCAGCCTGCGGACTAAATTATTATCAGCTTTTATAAGTTAAGCCATCGGACTCTACACCTTTCATTTGATATTGAAAAGTTTAGGTTCTCATTGGACTCGTTCCCTTCATTGGAATTATGATCGTAATGTCAAGCTAAAGTAACCTTCGGACTCACTCCTTAACTTAGAATATTTTTTCTGAATACCGTGCGCATGATTTTCATTCCGCACCACTCCTGTTCTTAAAGTCCCCCGCCTCAGCAGGTTCGCAGTATGTATGTATATTCGGAGAAAACATCTCTCGCAAGACCCTTTAGCGCCCCGTTCCCGCCGCGTTATCGGAACTGCCGTGACATTATCGGCGCGCCCTGCACGCGTAAGCCTTATGGACTATGGGCTTCGGTCAACTTTAAAATCGTAATGTCAAACTGGATTTTCCTTCGGACTCACCCCTTACTGGCAAATATTCTTTCGGTAAAATGTGCGGAGAATTTTCATTTCGCACCACTCCTTATATTATGCCCGCCCGATCATCGGACGTAGGCTCGTAAGATCCTATACTGTAAGTATTCACGCTGTTTCGCTTCGCTCACCGCCGCCCGCGGACTGTGACATTTTCAGCCCCCGCCGGTCGCTGTACAAGCTTTGCGCCGCGGATAAAAGTCTTTAACTGTTAGGTGGAAAAGCCGCCTTTCTGACACTTGTGCATCGGGATCACTCCTGACTAAAATTTATTCGCTATCCTTATCGATCTTGGCATTTTCATGACTCAAGCACTTCCTTCGCGAATAATTTGTATCGGTAAGTTTCCTTAGCAGTACATGGGTAACACTCCTGACTATTTAGTATTCGTAAACCTCGTCCGTGCTTTCATTGGGCTCACGTCCTTTACGAATTTATCTCAGCCGCCCTCGGCAGCCTATCATAAGTCTCGGATCCTTAGTACATGGGTAGCACTCCTTTTCAAATTTTATTAGATGCTGCTCTGAATAAAATCATTTTAGAGAACCCCTTTTTAAAGATTTGCGGTACTCGCCGCATATTCAGTTGTAATTTTTATAAGCAGAGCCATTTAGCTGCAATGTTGTAGTTGTAAATTAGTCCTCAGCCAAAAGCTCGTATAAGTCTTCGATATGTCTTGCTAAATAAAGGTCTGTCAGCTCTTATCGTCTGCGTCTTGCCTTCTCTTTATCAGACCTCAACGAGTCTTGGCGAACTCTGCTTGATCTCTGATGCGTCCATCGGACTCGCTCCTTTCACGCCGTATTAAAGTATTTTCGGTACCGCCCCCGCATTGCTCAAACTTTGCACCGTCTTGCGAGATCTGTATACCTCCGAAAACCTTTGGCTCACTCGAGTAAAAGTTCTGTGACCGTTTACCGACCCGACCCTCTGCCGCTTTAAGATACTTCCCGTTCTTTAGCATCTGCTCTTGTCTGATCTTATGTGGTCTTTTCCTTTTCTCTGACTATAGTATATCACACTTTTTGTACGTTGTCAATAGTTTTTTTCAAAAAACTTCGGAATTTTTTATTTAATATATCCTTTAGAAAATGTGCTTGACATCGCAGGCGGTATGTGATATAATTGATTTGTACGGTGCGTGGCAGTGCACATGAGGTTTTGGTAAAATGCCTGCGCGGCGTATATATTATTTAAGGAGGCTTTTATTTATGGCTGACGAAAAAGATCTTAACGGTTTAGACGATTACACACCCGATATTTATACTCTTGAAGATGAAGACGGCAACGAGCAGGCTTTTGAGCTTCTCGATGTTATGGAGTTTGAGGGCGAGAAATATTTCGCACTCACGCCCTACGCTGAGGATGCCGAGGATATGCTTAACAGCGACGGCGAGGTAGTTATCCTCAAAAGCGTTTACGAGGGCGATGAGGAAATGATGGTCTCCATCGACGATGACGAAGAGTACGAAAGAGTTGGAAAAGTATTTATCGAGCGTCTGGAAGAAATGTACGATTTCAACGACGATGAATAAGTAGCCCGTCTTTTGGGTACTATACTAACAAATAAAATTACTGCTGTGTTCGTTTGTGTGGGTTCAATTTAATCCAACACTTATGAAATAGGGATTCGTTCTCCGGAAAGCCGATTGCAGACCTCCCGCCTGACACCGCGAAAGCCGTGCAAAACAGGCGGATGATGGGAGCACAGAGCTAACGGGACGTTTTACCCGCCCTGCTGTTATTACGCGGGTTTTATTTCCCTGCACGACGGCACGGCGGTTTTTTTATGCCTATTTTTAAGCGGTATGCTCATATTTAAGATAGAATTAAGAAAAATCACATATCGTAATTAACAATTAGCGTTTATTATAATCTGTAGAATAAGCGACGCATGATGTATAAATTGTATGGAAAGTAAGGAAAAGACAAAATGAACAAGATCTTCAGCAAATTCGTCAACTACGGATTTGGCATTTTTTTTGCGCTCGCGATGGCGCTCTCGGTGTATTTTCTTGCAGACTGGCTGCTGGTAGAACATTACATAGGCTCGCAGACGGCGGTGTATGGTGTGATACTGCTGATAGCCTTGGCCGCCTGCGCGGGCTGTTTGGCGCTGCGAAAGCTCGGCAGTGTTTTTGAAGCGCGGCTTGGCGATGACGCTAAAAAGTGCGACCGAATATTCGCTATCATGGCGCTGGCGCTGCTGGCGGTGCAGATAATTTTCGCCGCCTGCTCGCACTTCACGCCGATAAACGACCTAAGCTACATATGCACCTCGGCGAAAAACTACATTCTCATGGGTGCGGACACCATCTACGAGGGGTTGCCCTCGCGCCATCAGGAGTACTACGCCGTTTACCCTAACAACCACCTGCTGTTTCTGATAGTGCTCGCACTTTACAAGATACAGTACGCGCTGACGGGGCACATTACCAATGTCCTGCCTACGGCTTTCAATCTGATCGGGCTGAACGCTTCATACATACTGATGTATATGTGCGCGCGAGTTATCTACAAGCCCTCAAAGGCGCTGCTATGCGCGTTGCGCGGTCTGCTTTTCACCCCGCTGATGACATATGTCATGTACTTCTACACCGATGCGCTTGGCATGCCTTGGCTGACGGGCGCGCTGTACCTCTATCTGAAATGGCGCAGTCAGCGGGCGGCGGGCGAAAAGCTGCTCTCTGGCAAAAGCGCGGCCCTGCTGATCTCATGCGGCGCGGTTCTGGGCATAGCGTACAAGATAAAAGGCAGCGCGGTGATACTCCTCCCCGCGATACTGCTCGACCTGCTGTTTCAGCAAAAAGGCGCTAAGGGTCTGCTCTCCGCTATCAAGGCTAAGCTTGCGCCGTTCGCCGCGATACTCGCTGTGTTTGCAGTAGTCAGCGCGCTCATCGGCTCGCTCGCCTGCTCGGTGCTGAAAATTTCCAAAGACGAGCTTTACAAGTACAGCTTCCCCACCATTCATTGGGTTATGATGAGCGCCGACGGCAAGGGCGGTTACAACTACGATGATTTCATGTACACCCGCAGTTTTGAGGGCAAGGACGAGAAAAAGCGCGCCGACCTCGAGCGGCTGAACGAAAAGATCCACGAGCAGGGCGCTTCCGGTATGCTCAATCACTGTATGCTAAAGCTGACGTACACTTGGAAGCTGGGAACATACATGATAAATTACTACATGACCGACTCGAAGCTGCTGACCTCGAAAGCTTTCCTCGTCATCTGTACGGCGCTGCATTTCACGCTTATGCTCTCGATGGTGAGCACCTACCTCTCGCGCCTAAAGTCGAACGACGACGTTTTGCAGGGCGATTTCATACTGAAAGTCACGCTGATGGGGCTTACGGTGTTCCTAATGCTTTGGGAGGCGCGCTGCCGCTATCTGGTAAGCTTCTTCGTGCTTTTCGCACTGCTTTGAGCTAGTCGATATGCGTATAAAAATCTAACATATACAAAAAGGCTTCCGCATTTTTCCGTGCGGAAGCCTTGATTTTTTTATCAATTACCACTCTATCTGCTCGATGGGCGTGGGGGTTTCGTTGAGCGTTACGCTCTCTACCCCGCCGCTTTTCATGCGAACTACTCTGTCCGCCATGCCGCAGAGCGCTGAGTTGTGAGTCACTATCACCACCGTCATGCCGCTGCTGCGGCTGGTGTCTTGCAAAAGCTTCAGTATCGCCTTGCCGGTAGCGTAGTCGAGCGCTCCTGTCGGCTCGTCGCACAGCAGCAGCTTAGGTTTTTTCGCGAGCGCGCGGGCTATCGCCACCCTCTGCTGCTCGCCGCCCGAAAGCTGCGCGGGAAAATTATCCATACGCTCCTCAAGCCCAACGCTTTTCAGCGCTTCGCCGCTTTCGATGTGGTCGCGGCATATCTGCGAGGCTAGCTGCACGTTCTCTCGCGCGGTGAGATTCGGCACAAGGTTGTAAAACTGGAACACGAAGCCGACGTCGAAGCGGCGGTATGAAGCAAGCTGTTTTCTGCCAAAGCTGCTAATATCCGCGCCGTCTATCACCGCCCTGCCGCTCGTCAGCGTATCCATGCCGCCGAGTATGTTCAGCAGAGTGGTCTTGCCCGCGCCCGAAGCGCCGACTATCACGCATATCTCGCCCTTTTTTATGCCGAAGCTCACGCCGCCCAGCGCCTTTATCTCCACCTCGCCCGAGCGGTAAATTTTCTCTACGTTCTCAAAGCTGATAAAATCGCTCACTTTTCGCTGCCTTTCTTTATCTCGTCCAGCGGTCTGCCCTTAGCGTCGTAGCTCCAGATGATGCCGATAACGAGGTAGAAAAACGGCGTAGAGCAAAGCGCGCTGATGTTAAAGAAAGCCTGCACTGCGTATGCGAGGAACGCTGTGAAAAGTCCCGCCGCCAGCTTGTCAGCCTTGCCGAATGTGCGGCGGAAGATGCGCGCCGCCTTGATGAGCGTTACGATGATAACAGCCGCGTAGAAAGCCAGCCCCAGCACGCCGCGCGTAACGGCTGTATCGAGGTACTCGTTGTATGTGCGGTCTATCTCCATGCCCTCGCCGCTGTTCCACATAGTCGCCCAGTTGTCAGGGCCTACGCCGATAACGGGGCTGTTCTCGAAAGTGAGCGCGCCCTCGTACCAAAGGGTCGGGTAAATGCCGTCCTCGTGCGCCGAGTGTGCGCCGTAGGCTATGCCCAAGCGCTCAAACGAATCGGTGTACATTATATGCTCGTTCCTCATGCGGAAGTTATCGGTAGCGAATATGCCGCCAAATATCGCCGCAGAGATCACGCCGCAGAGCAGCACCATTAGCAGGGGCGCTTTGCCGAATCTCTTGCCGCCCTCGCTTTCGGTATCCGCCTGCTTTTCCTTTACCGCGCCGACTATCGCGAGAATAAATGCCGTAAGCAGTACTACCGCTATGCCCAGCATCGCAGGGAATGTCTGCGTAGCTATCGCCGCGCCCGCCATGAGCGCGCAGGCGGCGGTATTGAGCACTCTGCCGATGAATTTTCCGTAAGCGGCGTTATTGAGCGCCAGCGCGAAAGCTATGGTAAGCAGTGCGCCCAGCGCGAAAGGCGAGCAGGTAAAGCCGTCCGCCGCGTATGAAGCGTCGTAGCCGGCGTATCTGTTGAAATACTCCGCTTTTGAAACGTTGTTTATGTAGTCGATGAAAAGATAATTGTAGTAGCTTGGTATCCATTTTGCGAGGGCGGGTATGCTCTGCAAAATGCCCATCAGCGCGTTCGCCGAGCCGATAACTACTACGGTATTAGCCGCGCGGCGGCGGTAGACAGCGTTTGTAAGCGTCATGCCGACCGCAAAAAAGCCGATGTAGCCGATTATGGTGATAAAGCCCTCAGCCCTGTCGAGGTAGCCGAAGAACGCCGTGCCTATATCGTCCGCCGCAAGGGTGGAGATCAGCGCCGAGATCAGCACGCCCGCAAAAAGCCAGAGCGCCTTGTTTTTTCCCACAACTATCTCTTTTTTTACGCACGCCACCATGAACACCAGCATACCGATAAAGCCCGCCGCCACCAGCAGCGTCATTATCAGAAAAGCCAGCGTCTGCCCGTCGGCGCTGTTCAGCATATTGTATTCGTCGCCGCTCTCCACCGCTTTTGCGATGTAGTAAGGTATCGAAGAAAGCGCGACGAGAAGTATAGCTATTATGCTGTACACGCCGCAAAGCTTCTGCGCGCCCTGCGCGGTCATGTTTATAATAAAGTCTGATTTTCCGCCCGAGCCGAAAAGGTGCTTATGCTCGGCGTGGCGGTCTGACTTTGCGCTGTATGTAGCGCCTTTTTTTGCCATGTTTTTGTCCCTCCCGATAACTGGATAACTATAAAAAGAGCGGACACTTTTATAAAATGTCCGCCCCATTTTTGATTTTTTTACCTTGCGAATTCAACGACGCGGCTCTCGCGGATCAGATTTATCTTTATCTGTCCGGGATAATTCATTTCGTTTTCAATCTTCTTCGCGATCTCTCTCGCTACGATAACCATTTTCTCATCGTTGATCTTCTCAGGCTGTATCATGATGCGTACTTCGCGGCCCGCCTGTATAGCGTAAGATTTTTCTACTCCGTCAAACGAAGTGCATATCTCCTCCAGCTTTTCAAGACGCTTGATGTAGTTCTCGTAATTCTCGCTTCTTGCGCCGGGTCTTGCTGCGGATATAGCGTCTGCCGCCTGTACCAGCGCCGCTACTACGGTGCGCGTTTCTACGTCGCCGTGGTGAGCCTCTATCGCGTGGATAACGTCGGGCGATTCCTTGTATTTCTTACATACGTCTACGCCTATCTGAACGTGCGAACCCTCTATCTCGTAGCTGAGCGCCTTGCCGACGTCATGCAGCAGGCCTGCTCTTCTCGCGAGGTTTGCGTCTACTCCCAGCTCTGAAGCCATCATTCCTGCCAGATGTGCTACCTCTATCGAGTGGTCGAGAACGTTCTGGCGGTAGCTCGTTCTGTATCTCAGTCTGCCTATCAGCTTGATAAGCTCGTGGTTTATGCCGTGTACGTTGGTCTCCAGAACGGCGCGTTCGCCCTCCTGCTTTATCCTGTGCTCTACCTCGCGGCGTGCCTTGTCCACCATTTCCTCTATGCGGGTGGGGTGTATGCGGCCGTCGGCAATGAGCTTTTCAAGCGCTATACGCGCTACCTCGCGGCGTACCTGGTCGAAGCAGGATATTGTGATAGCCTCCGGCGTATCGTCTATGATAAGGTCTACGCCCGTCAGCGTTTCTATCGCCTTGATGTTTCTTCCCTCGCGGCCGATGATCCTGCCCTTCATATCGTCGTTCGGCAGGGTAACTACCGATACGGCTGTTTCAGAGACCTGATCTGCGGCGCAGCGGCTTATCGCAAGCGAGATATACTGTCTTGCGCGGTTCTCGCACTCGTCCTTTATCTGCGACTCGTAAGCGGAGATCCTGAGAGCCTTTTCGTGAGTAAGCTCATCCTCCAAGCTGTTTAGCAGGTACTCCTTAGCCTGATCTACGGTAAACTGCGAGATCTTTTCGAGAACTTCCAGCTGGCTGTTCTTTATCCTGTCAGCCTCGGCTATCTTCTCGTCGGCGTTTTTGAGCTTTGCCTGAAGCGAATCCTCCTTGCGCTCAAGTGAATTCATCTTTCTGTCGAGCGTTTCTTCCTTCTGGTTAAGTCTGCGCTCTTGGCGGGAAACCTCGCTCCTGCGTTCCTTGATCTCTTTTTCGGCCTCTTGGCGCTGCTGATGGATCTGGTCGTTTGCTTCTACTAGAGCTTCTTTTTTCAGGTACTCAGCGTTTTTCTCAGCTTCTTCGCGTATCCTCTCAGCTTCTTTTTCGGCTGAGCCTATCGCTGCTTCGGCAGTTTTCTGGCGGTACTTTACGCCCTGCTTGAACGCAACGAAAGCGGCAGCCGCGCCGCCGACGATCAAAGCCATGAGCGCGGCAAGTATCACCGGTATCAATGTACTACTACCCATGTGTATAGCCTTCCTCCTTCTTTGAAAGTCGGGAACTTGCGGGGCAGTCTTTAAATTGTGAAGTGAATAATAGTATCAGTATCCCTGCATATCATACATAACTAATTTATAAATATATAAATGCCGTTACACAGACCGTTTTGCCCGAAGTTCCTTTTCAATATAAAATTTTAAAGATTCAATAAGCATTTTTATTTTATAAAATAAATCACCGCTCCTCACGATGAGAGAAATAATATAAAAAACATAATGCATAATTTAATTTTACTATATTTTTCTTCGCTTGTCAAGTATATTTTAGTCCAAATTGCCCTCAGATAAAATTTTATGCGAATTGTACAAAAAAACGCCCCCAAAAAAAGAAAGGCAGTCCGGAGAGACTGCCTTCTGACTTGTGTAAAAATTTTGGAGAGGATGAAACGAGCTAAGGGTATTTCACTTAGTAATTTCATTCTTTTCTTTCTCTGTTCTACCATTTTATTATACAACACCTTTTGCGCCGCCGTCAAGAACAATTGCATTACATAAGATTACAATTTTATTACAGCTGCAATATGTATTGTAATCTTTCTGTTATATATCAACATATTGTGCCGTATATGATAGGCTGAATATCTTTGCTGTTTTACCGTTTACGGGAACAAGTCTATAACTTTTTCGTGTTTGAGCCGTTTGAGCGACTCTCTAATCATAGATCATTTTCAAGAAAGTTTTGTATTTTATCATGAAGAAACATCAGAACACCTGTATGATCTGACAAAATATCAGTTTCAAATCTTTCCTGATCTAAAAAGTATTCGACCATGATCCTGTTATCATCTTGATAGGACTCTAATAAACTTTCTATCGACAAGGGATAAACTCCTGTTGCACAAAAGCGTTCTTGCCTTAATGCAAACATAAGCGGTTTCAAAATATATGCTGAAATTTTTTTGTGTGTCAGTAATTCCTTAGGTTCATCTACACATATATAATGGCGAACACTCATTAAAATATTTGCTAGATTTTTCTTATAAGATAGCTGTATTTTTTCCTTTATATTTTCGACTTCTGCCAATTGTTCGCCATACAATAAAACGCCATTTAGTTCTGTAACTGCATATTCCGACCAATCTTCAAATATTTTTCTCTTATATTCATCTACGGATAGGCTTTGAGTATTTATCTCCAACAGATCATAAGGGACAGATGTGTTTCTTGCACAATGCCCAACAGTTTCTAAAACATATTGATCTATTGTACTAAAAATACAGAACACGTCCAGATCAGAATTATCATTTGCATCTCCTCTCGCGTAGCTTCCGGTCAAATAAACCATTAGCAAACGCTCGCCCGATCTATTTTTTAAGGCTGACACAAACTCGCTCAATACTTTCTCATAATCATGACTTACTTTATTAGCCGGTATCACTCTTCTCATAAACAAGTCCCTTCATTATTTAGTCTGTTATTTCCGGATCTCCAATTTCTTCATTTCCTAAGTACACTTTATACGCTTTTCCCTCATGCAAATTCATGATTTGTCGGCGTAATTTTGAAGGATATAACGGCGTTGTATTTAATGTCGTAATATCTAACCAGTCATATCCAACTTGATCTGTATCGCTTTGCAGGGCAGCATTTTCCAGTTTTCCGATATACTCACATAAAAACACCAAGTCTACCCGATGAAAATTTTCTCCATGCAGACCCTCTATAACAAACGCCAGATCCTTCACATCTACCCGCACTCCCATTTCTTCTGCCACTTCTCTGCAAACTGCTTCCGGAAGAAGTTCCTCGACATCTTGTCCACCGCCGGGCATGATATACCATTCTTCTTTTCCATCACTTATTTTGATCGCCAGCATCTTATCATCTTTAATTATCAATGCCTTTGCCGCATTTCTTACAATTCGTTCCATAATATCTCCCCCATTCTTTGTATAGCGGCAAAACTATCGTCACCGCAAACATATTATCCTATAAAAGCTGCATTTTTTCCAAATATGCAAAAAACCGACCGCCCTGCGCCCCTGCGGCAAAGCGGTCTGCAATATCGTCGTTTTATCAGCTGTCGCCGAGCACCATTTCAAATGTCGCTCTGGGGTTGCCGTCGACGTCATCGTCTATCATCTTAGCTTCTTTGATGACGATGGGCGTTGTAGGCGATGAGATCGCGCCGTCCGTACCGGTAACGCGCTCTACGTTGAGGAACGAATCAACTACCTCCATGCCCTCGGTCACCTTGCCGAAAGCCGCATACTGTCCGTCGAGGAACGAGCAGTCGTCAGTATAGCAGATGAAGAACTGCGAAGAAGCGCTGTCGGGGTCTTGCGAACGCGCCATCGATACTACTCCGCGGGTGTGCGAAAGCTTGTTGTCAACGCCGTTCTGCAAAAATTCGCCCTTGATATTGCTGTCGCTGCCGCCCGTGCCGTTGCCGTTCGGGTCGCCGCCCTGCGCCATGAAGTCCTCTACCACGCGGTGGAATGTCAGCCCGTTGTAAAAACCGTCATTCACCAGCTTCTCAAAATTCTCGCAGGTTATCGGCGCGTACTCGGGGTAAAGCGTTATCGTGAACGTTCCGAGCTGGGTCTTCGAGTCCTCAGCGGAAGAGATCTCTGCCGCCGACTTTGTTTTATCCTCGCTCTTAGAGCTGTCGTCTATGCTGCCGCAGGCCGCGAACGTAAAGCAGAGCGCCGCCACCGCAAGACCTGCCGCTATTCTTCCCAATATTCCCATTTTCAAATTTCCTTTCGTTGAGCGTTTATTACTTGGCAGCCGAGGTTATCAGCGCGTCTACCAGCTCGGGGAACTTCCATTCGGGTATCATGCTTCTGTCCATCAGACCGAAATTCTCGCCATTGCCGAATGTCGCGTTGTTGTCCCACCAAAGCATAGGCACGCCGTACTCCGCGCCCTTGCCTACATAATATTCAGCGCAAGCTATACGGTCATCGAGGTTGTCTTTATTCACAGTGCCGAATTCGCCGATGATAACGGGTATCTGCTTCTGCAAAAACAGCTCGTCGAGGTTGAGGAAGAGGGTGTCTATCTCGCCGGTGTTATTAGCGTCCCACTTGTCCGTGCCCTTGGTGTCGAGCGCGAGGGAGTAAGGCAGGTATGCGTGTACCGAAACTATCACCTTATCGTCGTCCTCGGGCAGCCATACGTTCTCAAGGCACTTTCTGCCCGATGAAGCCGCATAGCCCGTCAGCATTAGGTGGCGCTTAGCGTTGTTGCCGCCGCTGTTTCTAACAGTTTCGTAAAAAGCCTTAGCGTACTCCTGTACCACCGCGCGGCTCTCGTCGTCGCCGCCTGTCCACTCCATAGGCGTTTCGCGGCAGCGCGGCTCGTTGAGTCCCTCGAAGATAAGGTGCTCGTCGTAGCCCTTAAATTCCTCAGCTATCTGCGACCAAAGCGCCGTGAGCTGCTCTATATCCTGATCTTTATTCTCGTTGGTCGGGAAATACCATTCCTCGTGGTGGGTGTTGAGGATAACGAAAAGTCCGTTGTTTATGCCGTAGTCAACTATCTCGTGCACGCGCGCCATCCACTCGGGATCTACGTTGTAATTTTCATCCATATGTGTGCCCCACGATACGGGAACGCGCATAACGTTAAAGCCAGTATCCGCGAGCAGCTTCGCCATAGCCTCGGTAGTGACGGCGGGCTGCCAAGATGTTTCAGCTTCAAGTCCCTTGCCCGTAGCGTCCATGGTGTTGCCCAAGTTCCAGCCTATCTTCATTTCCTTAACTAAATCCCACGAAGATATGTCGCGTATCTCCATATTCACTTCTTTTTTCTCCGCTGCGGAGTCGGTCGCCGACGCGGCTGAGCCGTTGTCAGAGCTTTTATTGTCGCTGCCGCCGCAGGCGGTAAGGCAGCCGAAGCACATAGCGGCAGCAAGCACGCCCGCCACAAATCTTTTTGTTTTCATATTAGTATTCCTTTCGTTGCGTCATATTCACTTATACTGTTCGGGCACATAAAGTCCCGCTATCTTCTTATTCTTCACAGCGTCAACGTACTGCGCTATCTCGGTTATAGGCTCTTCGGTGAGCACTCCGAAAAATCTGTCGCCGCCTATATGGTGGCAGTCGCTGCCCGCCGTCGCGGTAAAGCCGTACTGTTCGGCGTACCACTTCGCGCGCTCGTTCCAGACCTTTTCAGCGTTGCCGCCGTTGTAGATCTCCACGCCGTCGGTGTGCCACGGCAGGAATTTCAAGTCGAAAATATACCAGTGCGCCTCGCGAAACGGGTGAGCGTGCACGATAGCCCCGCCGTTCGCGTGAACCCTGTCGCAAAATTCGCGCACGTTTATCTGCATAAGGTCGGGGTTTTCCAGCAGCCACTTTTTATCCACGCCGTAAACGAGAAGATCTGCACCCTCCCAGGCGTATTCCAGCCCGAAAAGCACGTTCAGACCTATCTCGTCGCCGCGTTTCTTAGCGTTTTCATATCCGCTGCAAAATTGCTCCACCATGCCCTCCCACGGCTGCGATCTATCCACCGCGGTATTGCCGTTAAAGAAATGGTCGGTGATTATTATAGTATCATACCCCTGCGCCTTATACTGTTCCGCCTGCTGAGCGCCCGCTGCGGAAGCGCAGGCAGAGCCTTCGGCGGTGTGCATATGCGTTTCGGTTTTGTACATCAGAAGTCTATTCCTCTCTTGATGACTTCAAGACACATTCTGCCGTTATGGTAGGGGCACTTCCAAGGGCCGGTAACTTCTTTCCAGTCGTGCGGCTTATGGTCGAAAGATACTTCCGAGTACCACTCGCCCTCGGGACGCTTATCCACGATGTCCGACTTGATGTATTCCCAGATAGTGCCCGCAGCCTTGAGGTATTTCTCATCGCCGCTATGCTGATAAGCGTTGATAAAGCCTACGACGCCTTCCGCCTGCACCCACCAAACGCGCTTTTTATCTATCTTATCGTTCTCGCGCTCGTTATTCAGCGCGCCGTCCTCCAGGGCGATGTTATAGATATTTTCCGCAAGGCGGAGGTCAAGAGCATTGAATTTCTTAGTAAGTTCCTCATCGCCGAGCATTTCCACCGCGCGGTCGGTAAGCCAGCTAGCCTCTATATCGTGGCCGTAGGAATGTATATTTCCGATAACATCGAACTTATTATCGAAGAAAACTTTGAGCGCGTTATTATCGTGATCGAATATCTTATTTTCAACTATATCGAGCTGATATTTCAGTCTTTCTGCCACCTCTTCCGAGCGGTTAGCGCGGTAAAGCTCAGTATAAGCCTCGATAAGGTGGAGAACGGTATTCATAGTCTTTTCAGCGTGCAGGCCGTTTTCCGAGAGCGCTTCGTTATCGGCAGGCTCCCACTCGCGGGTGAAAGCTTCCACGCAGCCGTACTCATCGGGGGTCTTAGTTTCAATATCCTCGAAGAGTTTTTCGGCGAGGTGCAGGGCTTCGATATTTCCGCTTGCGTTATAATAAGCGCTCAGTGCGTAAACTGCGAAAGCGATATTATAAGTATGTTTCATACCGTCGGCTATCTTACCATCGTAAGTAGTCATCCAGTAAACTCCGCCCATCTCGTAATCTATGCAGTGGTTCTTCAAATATTCGTAAGCGTGGTCAGCGAGCACGGCGCATTTCTTATCGCCCAGCACTTCGTAGCACGAAGAGAAGAACCAAAGTATACGCGAGTGGAGTATAACGCCCTTATCCGCCTTTTTATCTAGCACAAGGTCAAAGCCGCGGTAGCCGTAAAAGCCGCCGAACTCATCGTCTTTCAGCTTTTCCCAATAAGGGATTATATGGGTGGTCAATTCTTTTTTTACTTCTTCTATGAACATTTTCATCAACTCCTGAGATCTTTCTTTTTGATCGCTTTTTGGGTGGGGGTGCGGTGGTTTTTGGGTTGGAGGCTTTTGGTTTGTTCGTTCAAGGGCGTGCGCCCTTGAAGGTCGCGTTTGTTGGGCGACGAACAAGGAAAATCCCTCTATCGCAGGGATTTTCCTCTTTTAAAACAATCCACCGGATTGTTTTAAAATTCACCTTTTTCGGAGCTCCCTTCGGATTGGGGATTTCGCGCTCTGCGGAGCGCGACGATCGGGGCTTCTCGCCCCTCGACCCCGCAAGCGGCTGGCGCGCCGCTTGAGCACGCGCTTTTTTTATCTTCGCGCCGTTCTGTTGAGCGTACTATTACTGTCACACCGCGATTTTTACTTAGTTTAGAAACCTGCTTTATCAGCCGCGGTTTACTTCTCCTCAGTTATCTTTCTTGCTTCTACATAATATCTCTTATCTCTCGCGTGTCCCATCGAGAACGTCTTTCTCGGCAGCGCGCCATCCGCGATCACCGTCGGGAAAAGCTGCTCCTTACCCATATCGGGCAGCACAAAGCCTATCTTCTTGCCGTCCGCCGCCAGCTTCTCTACTACCTCCGTGCCGTGGATATAGTCTATATCTCCGCCATTTTCCGCAAGGTACTTATCGAGGAAATTTTGCAGCGAGCCTACCGTCAGCTTCGAGGTCGGCTTATGCACATACAGCTTCTTTTTCTCGCCGCCGCGTACTGTTACAAAGCTCTGCTCCGCAGGCTCTTCGCTCAGCCCCAGCTCGTCCGTCATTTTTGCCATCATTTGGTCAATGTCCGCTGTGCCGACTATTCTGTGTATCGCCTCAAAATCCAGCGCGGGCGAGTGCAGGTTCACGATCTCTGCCAGTGCATATCTCGCGGGGTGGCTGCTCATGTCCTTATCGGGGTTCGCGGCTTTCAGCTTTTCGTAATATGCTTTCGCGGTCGCGAGCGAATGGTTTCCGTCGCCCATCGCGAATGTCAGCGGCGCGGTATCTGCCAGACCGTAGCGTTTTTCAAAGGCTTCTTTTTCCGAGAATTTCGCCAATTTTTCCAGCAGCTCGTCCCTAAGCGCGTCGGTCAGCAGCCAGCCTGCCAGTCTGCCGCCGCCCTGCATAAGCTCAAAATCGTAGAGCTTTTTCATATCGTCCTTATGCTCGGCGAGCGGCTCGATGAGCGCTTTTTTCTCGTCGTCGATGAGTATCATGATATGCGGCAGCTCTATCGGCGCTTTCTCGCGAACTTTTATTCTGGGCGGTATACGCTCGGTAACGGTGGCTTCCGTCGCGCGTATCTGCGAAACCGAGCCTTTTGAGTAGTCGTATTCTTCGAGGTCTGCCGCGCCCACGACGCCCGCTCTCAGCACGCCGTCGGTCTGTATGCGCTCGACGTATATCAGCGCGTTTTTATGCTCTTCAAAAACATCGCTGTCGAGGTAGCCGTACATATTCGCGGCGATCTTGTCGATGCGCTTGTCAACGTCCGCCTCGCCGAGGTATATCTCGGGCAGTATGAGGTCTAGCGCGGTAACTGCGCCCTCGGTCAACTTTTCCGTTTCCTGCCAGTATTCGGGCTCTGAGGTGAACTGGTCGCAGGCTATCACCGCCCACTTTTCGTACTCAGCGTCGCGCGGCAGCAGTATATCAGCCGAAGTAAAGGCTGTAAAAGCATTTTTCATAAATTTATTTTCGTCCTTTCAACCTCAAAACGCCGACGGCTTTTTTTCAGCCATCGACGTGAAGAGTAGATTTATTCGGCGGAGTTAGCTCCCGCGTTAGGTGCTCCACAGCATTTCTTGTACTTCTTGCCGCTTCCGCAAGGGCAGGGGTCGTTCGGGCCGACCTTTTTGCCTGTCTTTCTTGCGGTAAAGCCCTTGTTCGTGCCGCCCGCTTTGAACACCTGCTCGCGCTTCGGCGCTGCCTGACGGCGCACCTGTATGGTAAAGAGCATTCTTACAGTGTCCTCGCGGATAGAGTCTACCATAGCGTCGAACATCTCGAAGCCCTCCATACGGTACTCTACTACGGGGTTCCTCTGACCGTAAGAGCGCAGGCTGATACCGCGCTTGAGCTGTTCCATATCGTCGATATGCGCCATCCACTTCTGGTCTACCACCTTCAGCAGTACTACGCGCTCTATCTCGCGCAGCAGCTCTTCGCCGAGGTCTTGCTCGCGCTTCTGATATATCTTCATAGCTCTGTCCTGAAGCTGCTTTACGATGTCCTTCTTGGATATACGCTCCAGCTCTTCGGGCGTGTAATTGAAATCTGTTTCTACCGTTACCAGACCCATGAGGTGGTCGCGCAGACCCGGTAAATTCCAGTCGTCGTGTATCTCGTCATCGAGCAGGTACATATTCACGCAGTCTTCCATGAACTGGTTTATCATATTGATGATATTTTCGTGAATATCCTCCTCGTTGAGCACCTGCTGGCGCTGACCGTAGATGATCTCGCGCTGAGTGTTCATAACGTCGTCGTAATTCAGTACGTTCTTACGAATGTTGAAGTTTCTGCCCTCTATCTTCTTCTGCGAGGACTCGATTATGTTCGTAAGCATTCTCGACTGTATAGGCATATTCTCATCTACCTTGAGCGAATCCATCATGCCCGTTACCTTGTCGCCGCCGAAGAGGCGCATAAGGTCGTCTTGCAGTGAGAGGAAGAATTTGCTCTCGCCGGGGTCGCCCTGACGTCCCGCACGTCCGCGAAGCTGGTTGTCTATACGTCTTGATTCGTGTCTTTCAGTACCTATTATGTAAAGTCCGCCTGCTTCGCGAACCTTTTCTGCCTTTTCCTTCACCTCGGCGTCGTACTTCTTTCTGAAATCTCTGTACTTGCCGCGGGCTTCGAGTATCTGCTCGTCCTCAGTTTCGGAGAAGCCGGTAGCTTCTACTATTATCTCCTCGGGGTAATCGAGCTTTCTCAGCTCTTCGGTAGCGAGGTACTCAGCGTTGCCTCCGAGCAGTATATCAGTACCACGGCCCGCCATGTTGGTGGCTATGGTAACTGCGCCGTACTTACCCGCCTGCGCTACTATCTTAGCTTCCTTTTCATGATACTTCGCGTTGAGCACCTGGTGCTTTACGCCCTTGTTTTTCAGCAGGCGCGAAAGGTACTCTGACTTTTCTACCGATACTGTACCTACCAGTACCGGCTGACCTTTTTTGTTGCACTCGATTATCTGGTCGATAACGGCTTCGTACTTGCCCTTTTCGGTCTTGAAGATAACGTCCGGGTGGTCTTTGCGAACTACGGGCTTGTTGGTAGGTATCTCTATAACGTCGAGCTTGTAGATCTCTCTGAATTCGTCCTCTTCCGTCAGCGCAGTACCCGTCATGCCCGAAAGCTTTGAGTAAAGGCGGAAGTAATTCTGGAAAGTAATGGTCGCGATGGTCTTTGACTCGCGCGCTACCTTTACGCCTTCCTTAGCTTCGATAGCCTGATGCAGACCGTCGTTAAAGCGTCTGCCGACCATTATACGTCCTGTAAATTCGTCAACTATAAGTACTTCGCCGTCTTTTACAACGTAATCGGTATCGCGGCGCATAGTGCCGTTAGCCTTTATAGCCTGATTGATGTGGTGCAGAAGAGTCATGTTGTCGGCGTCCATAAGGTTTATTACGTTGAAAGCCTTTTCCGCTTTCTTTACGCCGCTCTTGGTAAGAGTAGCGGTGCGCGCCTTTTCGTCGATGATGTAGTCGCCGTCGAGCAGGTCGTTATCAGCCTTATCGTCCATCTCTACTACGGTAACGGGCTTCAGCGTTTTAGCAAAGCGGTCTGCAAGCTGGTAAAGCTCGGTAGATTCGTCGCCCTGACCCGAAATGATAAGCGGTGTACGCGCTTCGTCTATCAGTATAGAGTCCACCTCGTCCACTATGGCGAAGGCGTGCTCGCGCTGTACCTTATCTTTCTTGTAGATAACCATGTTGTCGCGCAGGTAGTCGAAACCGAACTCGTTGTTCGTTCCGTATGTAATATCTGCGTTGTAAGCGGCGCGCTTAGCTTCTTTATCCATGCCCTGAAGCACGCAGCCGATGCTGAGTCCGAGGAAGCGGAATACCTTACCCATCTCCTCCGACTGAAATTTAGCCAGGTAGTCGTTTACGGTAACGACGTGCACGCCCTTGCCCGCCAGCGCGTTTGCGTAGGCGGCTAGGCAAGCTACGAGGGTCTTACCTTCACCGGTCTTCATTTCGGCAATACGGCCCTGATGCAGTACTATAGCGCCGATTATCTGCACGGGGAAAGGCTTTTTGCCCAGTACACGCCATGCGCCCTCGCGGCAAACTGCGAGCGCGTCGGGCAGTATCTCGTCCATGCTGCTCAGTCCGTCTGAGAGCTTGTCTTTCATTATCTGCGTCTGCTCTTTAAGCTCGTGGTCGCTCATCTTTTCGTATTTCGGTTCAAGATCGAGCACCTTCTGCTTTATAGGCTCAATTCTTTTCAGCTCTTTTTTGGAATAGTTTCCAAACAGCGCGTTCATAAGTCCCATTTTTATAATTCCACCTTTTTAGTCAAGGCGGCGCGCGCCGAAAGTTTTCCGCGTGCGGCCGCTCAGTATTTACTTTAAGCAGATATTTCCCCGGCATTTTCATTTGAGCATTATCAAACCGCCGTGAAAATCTAAATATACATGATATATTATAACAAAAATTTAATCCCTTGTCAATGCTTTTTAAAAATTTATACTCGGTTTTCATAAAATAGCGGGAGCAGCCCGAAAAGCTTCGGAACACTCCCGCAAATGTCAGCGATTTTAGGGGTTTTAAGGCAATACCGCACAACTATTGTGTGCAGATTGCGTCGTCAGATTTTTCGTCAGATTGCCTAAAGCCGACGACGCTTAACTCGCGTTAAGCTAGGAGGTTTTGGGTGATATGACGGAAAATTGTTTTGGCTTCGCAAAAACGCAAGCAAGATGTGCACAAAGCCGCTAGGCGGTAGTTGTGCGGTGTTGCCTTAAACGTCTTTTCTGCTCTCGGCAGGCGCGATGTAGTCGAAATCTACGTTGCCGCTGCTGACGTCCGCGGCGGTAACTCTTATCTTTATGCGCTTTCCGACGGTAAACTGCTCGCCGCCGCCCTCGCGCTTTATCGAGAATTTCTCATCGTAGTAATAATCCTGCCAGGGCAGCGAATCCATCTTCACAAGACCCTCGCAGCTGTTGTCGAGCAGCACATACATACCGTGCGGCACGCAGGATACCACAACGCCCTCGTACACCTCGCCCAGCTTTGATTTCATAAACTCGGCCTTGTAGCAGTCCTCGCAGCCGCGCTCGGTCTGCATAGCTATTATCTCGGTCTCGGTAGCGTGGTCGGCCGCGGCGTATGCGAATTTAGAGTATCTCTCGCGGCACTTAGCGTCGCTGCCGCCCGCCAGAAAATCGCTCATTATGCGGTGTATCGCAAGGTCGGGGTAGCGGCGGATAGGCGAGGTAAAGTGCGCGTAGTCCGCGAGCACAAGTCCGAAATGACCCACCGGCTCGGCGGAATATTTCGCCTTAGCCATGCTGCGCAGCACCAGATTATTCACTACGGGGAATTTATCGGTTCCGCGAACGCCCTCGAGTATCTGCGAAAGGGTGCGGGGGTTTACGCCGTCGTCGAAATTATAAGGTATATTCAGCTCTGTAAGACCCATTTTCAGCGTTTCTACGCGCTCGGCAGGCGGGTCTTCGTGTATGCGGTATACGAAAGGCAGACCGTTTTCGCTGCCGAATTTCGCCGCGCACTCGTTGGCGCAGAGCATAAAGTCCTCTATTATCTCCTGACTGATACCGCTCTCGTGCGGCTTTACGTCAACGCAGTAGTCCTCGTCGTTGATAATCAGCTCGCTTTCCACGGTGCTTATCTGCGGCGCGCCGCGGTATATCTTCTTGCCGCGCAGCTTTTGCGCAAGCTCGTTCATCACTGGGATAACGTCCAGCACCTCGGCGTACTTTTCGCAAAGCGCCTTGGAATTGTAGCCCTCGAGCAGCTCGTTTATCTCGCTGTAAACGCCTTTCACGCGCGAGCGTATCACCGTCTTGGCGAATTTGTAGCTGACGATATTGGCGTCGCGGTCAAGCTCCATCAGCGCGGAGAAAGCCAGTCTGTCCTCCTGCGGGTTTAGCGAGCAGATGCCGTTTGAAAGCTCTTTCGGCAGCATGGGTATAACGCGGTTGGCGTAATAAACGCTCGTTCCGCGCTTGAAAGCTTCGTTATCCAGCTCGCTCTTCGGCTTTACATAGTGCGAAACGTCGGCTATGTGCACGCCCAGCTTATAGCCGCTCTCGGTCTTTTCTACCGAGATAGCGTCGTCTATATCCTTAGTAGCCGCGCCGTCTATCGTGAAGATAGGCAGACCGCGCAGGTCGAGCCTATGCGGAAGCTCGGCAGAAACGCTGCGCTGGTCGGACACTGCCTTAGCCTCCGCGATCACCTCCGGCGGGAATATCGGCGTCAAGCCGTTCAGCTCGAGCACGCTCATCGCGCAGACCGAAGCTTTCAGCGAGCTGCCGAAGCTTGCGATTATGCGGCACTTATGGTCGGCGTGGCTTCTGCCCCTATGGCAGACCTCAGCCAGCACCTTGTCGCCCTCGCGCAGCTTAAAATCGCCCGCGTCCTCTATCTTCATCGCGTACTTCGAGAGGGTATCGGGCACAAGTTTCAGCTCGCCGAATTCGTTCACGATATTGCCCGTAAAGCGCGAGAAATTCTCCTCGGTTATCTCTACCACCTTGCCCTCTATCAGGTCGTTTCTGCCGACGTAGGTCTGCACGAGCACTTTATCGCCGGGCATAGCGCCGTTCAAATATCTGCCCGCCACGAAATACTCCTTATCGTCGGCGTCAGAGCGCACGAAGCCGAAAGTCTTTTTCAGCCGCGAAACGGTGCAGGGTATAAGATTTTTCTTTGAAACTATGGCGTATCCGGGGTTGGAATACACCACCTTATTTTGTCTTTCAAGCGCGCCGAGAGCGCGGTCTAGGTCGCCCTTGCGCATATATTTTTTCAGCGGGCGGTACAGATCGTCGAAGCTTTTTGCCGAACCGCCGAATTTTTTGAGCTGCTCCAGCACTTTCTTTTCATACTCGTTTTTTTCGTTCTTCATTTTTTTACCTCTTTTCCTAACCATCAGCGCAGCACCCTGCCGCGCCTTTTTTCATACTTATTTAATACCTTATCATATCAGCCTTACGCCGATTTTACGCAAAAAATATGCCCTGCGCTCGCAGGGCTTTGGGGTCACTTTGTAAATGAGATCGCGATGTTTGTCGCGATAGTGATGATAAAGATAAGCGCAGCGGCTATCTTTGTGAACTTTGAGAGCTTGGCGTCTTTCGTTCTGCCCTTATTTCCCTCGTAGAAGGATTCGTTGTAGCCGCCGCCGATAGCGGAGGTCAGACCCTGCTCTTTGCTTTCCTGCACCAGAACAACGAGGATAATAACGATGCTCGCGAGGATAAGAATTACGCCTGCAACTATCTCAAGTGTACTCATTTCTAAATTTCACACCTTTCCCTTATCGCAAAAACGCGGTTATTGGTCAATATATCATTTTATATTATACCACACTTCCCCTCGCATTGCAATAGGCATTTTCACGAATTCTGAACTTTTTATACTTTATTAACAATTCATTTCTTACAAAAATTACTTCTTGTCAGTTTTTTCGCGGTGGGGGATTTTTTTTAGCTTGTACTTGACGTACTGCGGCAGGTCGCGGTAGCGTTTCAGGTGGTTCTGTATGCTGTCGGAAGAGCGGAAGATAAGGGTGAACCTGCCTTTTTCTTTCTTATCCTCTTTGTATACGCGTATCTCTTTTTTCAGCTCATCAAGAAGAACTATTATCTCGTTTTCCTTAGCGAAATCGTGAATGTTTATCAGATTTTTCAGCGATATGCCGAGGTCTACCGCGAATATTCCGAAGAAGAAGCCTACCACGAATGAGAACGCGAGGTTTTCCGAGAGCCATTTCAGGGCTTCGAGGATATAGGGGTTTATCAGGAAATAGTACACCGCGCTGAGTATCATCCAGTAAAAAGAATACAGCGGGCAGATTATACCTTTTACATTAAAGCGGTTCTCGGTGTAATCCCAAAGCTTTATCTTCATTTTCACTATGAATATCAGACCTGTAAAATACTCCACCACGGTGATGCAGACCGCCATTATGAAGAAAAGCACAAGCTTTCTGCCCACGTCGTTTTGTATAGGCACATATTTTTCCAGCGAAGCCAGCAAGAAAAGTATCATAAGGCTGAAGCCGTAAAGCGGCAGGTACGGGCCGGTGAGAAATCCGGGGTTTATCCAGCGGCGCTCTTTATTGGTGGGGTCGAAGTATCGACGGTAAAAAAGCTCTATCGACCAGCCGATAAGGCTTCCCGACATAAACAGAAAAGCGAGTATCAGAAACAAATTCATCTTATTTTTCTCCTAATCTTTCGTCACATCTTTTATTGGTTCAAGTAAACAAATGTTATAGGCAACACCGCACAACTATTGTGTACGAATTGTGCCGTCAGATTTTTCGTCAGATTGCCTAAAGCCGATGAAGGCTAACTCGCGTTAGTCGAAGAGGTTTTAGGTGATATGACGGAAAATATGCAAGCAAGGCGTGCACAAAGCCGAAGGCGGTAGTCGTGCGGTGTTGCCTTATAATTATACAATATTTCGACAAAAAAAGCAATAGGACAATCTTGCCCAAACGCTTAAATTACGATTTTTTTACAGCATTACAGCCCTATGGCGGGGATATTCCTCAGCACGCCGAAAATCATCAGCACTATCAAAGATATAAGCACCAAATGATCCAGCGCACGGCTGTTTGCCTCCAGCCAGTCGGGGGCGAAGATGAGCTTTATAACGGCGAGCGCGCCCATTATCGGCAGTAGTATGAACAGCGCCTGATTATAGGCGAAAGCGGCGGCGAAGTCGAGCTTCGCGGCGCTCAGCAGCATATGCGTTATCCCGCAGCCGGGGCAGCGCAGACCCGTCACCGTCTGAAAAACGCAGTGCAGCGAAAGCCCTGTAAGCCGCACAAAAATATAATACCCGCCAAGCACCGCGGCGCATACGGCAAGCTTTTTCGCGAAGCGCGCGCGCCTTTCGCGCTTTATCTCAGCATTTTTCGCCAAGTGCCCTTACCTCCGTAAAAAGTCGATAAAAAAGCCGCTCGCTGTAAAAAGTGAGCGGCAGATCTTTTATTCAAATGCTAAGGCTCAAAAACCGCTGTTGATCTTATTGATCTCATTCTGGCAGAGGCAGTAAGAAACAATGCCGAAGCCGAAAATGCTGAGCAGCAGGTAGATGATAGCGTTGCTGGTAGAGCCCTTGCCAGTTCTCATATTATAGTCGTCGATTATCGCGCCGCGCTTGTACATCCAGTACAGACCGTAGATGCCGCAGGTGATTATCGAGTAAAGCAGAGCCATACCGCCCGAAGTAGGCGCAGGGTCGTTGGAGATCCTATTGGTATCCTCAGTAAGAGTGAAGAACCAGTACAGGGTGTAAATACCGAAGGTGATGATGGAGAACAATATGCAAAGCGCTATATTTCTCTCCTTAAAAGTGCCCGCAAAGGAGTTTCCGCCGAAGCCGAACTGCTGGGGTGCACCGTAAGGGGGAGGATTCATGCCGCCGTTCATATTCTGGTTCATATTCATACCGCCGCCCTGCTGAGGGTCGTCAAGGGGAGCTCCGCACTGCGAGCAGAATTTTACTCCGTCGCGGTTATTTGCTCCGCAAGATCTGCAAAACATAATATCAATTCCTTTCAAATGTAAATTTTTTCATATATCGAGTACTTCACTATTATGATTATAACATAACATTTTTTCTATGTCAATATAATTTTAACAAAGTTCGCGGATTTTTTTGATAAATAAATTATCCTTGACTTGAAAACGTTTTTGTACTATAATATAAGTTAAGCAAATAATTCTATCCAAGGAGATATATATTATGGTAAATGCAGCAGTGATCCTCGCGGGAGGACAGGGCAAAAGAATGAAATCAGATAAGCCGAAGGTGCTTTGCAGCGTGCTGGGCGAGCCTATGCTCGAATGGGTGATAACCGCCTGCGAAAACGCTGAGATAGCAAACGTATGCGTAGTAAAGGGCTACCGCGGCGAAATGCTTGACGAGTACATATCCGCACGCAGCTCGCGCTCTGAGATAGTTACGGTACTGCAGGCTGAGCAGCTGGGCACCGGCCACGCGGTAATGCAGGCTGAGGACTTCTTAAAGCAGTACATGGACGGCAATATACTGGTGCTGAACGGCGACGCGCCTTTCATCGACGCCGAAACTATAAACAGCGCTTTGGCGCAGCACATCGAGAACGACAGCGCAGTTACGGTAGTCACCGCGCGCATAGAGAACCCTACCGGCTACGGAAGAGTTATCCGCACCGATACGGGCATTGCGGGCATAGTAGAGCATAAGGACTGCGAGCCTTACCAGCTAGCCATAACCGAAGTAAACTCGGGCTGCTACTGGTTCAAGACCGCCGAGCTGCTCGAAGTACTGGGCGAGATAGGCAACGACAACGCGCAGGGCGAGTATTACCTCACCGACTGCATAGAGCTGCTGATAGCAAAGGGCAGGACTGCCGACGCGTATATGTCGCACAACCCGAACGTGGTGCTTGGCGCGAACGACCGCCGCGCTCTGCTGGAGCTGAACAACGCCGCGCGCGCTGAGATAATCGGCAAACATCTGGATAACGGCATAGAGTTCTGCTGCACCGACGGCGTATCGGTAGGCAACAACGTCACCATCGGGCAGGGCACTATAATCCACTCGGGCGTAATACTGCGCGGAAATACCGAGATAGGCGAAAACTGCGTTATAGGCTGCAACTGCATAATAGAGAACACCAAAGTCGGCAGCAACGTGAACCTCAATAACGTGCAGGCTTACGAGTCGGTGATAGAGGACGACGTGAAGATAGGGCCTTTTGTACAGCTTCGCCCCAACAGCCACATCAAGCGCGGCGTGAAGATAGGCGATTTTGTAGAGATAAAGAACTCCACAATAGGCGAATACACGGCGGTAGCGCACCTGACCTACATCGGCGACTCGGACGTTGGCGCTAACGTAAACTTCGGCTGCGGCGTAGTTACTGTAAATTACAACGGCGATAAGAAATTCCGCACCGTAATAGAGGACAACGCATTCATCGGCTGCAACACCAACCTCGTCGCTCCCGTAAGGGTCGGCAAGGGCGCGTACACCGCGGCAGGCTCTACCATTACCAAAGACATTCCCGACAACGCGCTTGCGATAGAGCGCGGCAAGGCTCAGATAAAAGAGGGCTACGCCGAGCGCAAGCTGAAACACCACACCGAGAAGTACGAGAAGCTCAAGAAAGAGCACGAGTCGGAAGAAAGCGAAAGCTGATACGCAAAATAAAATAAGTACACAAAGCTCTTTTCGGCAAACGCTGAGAAGAGCTTTTTTGCGCTCCCATCAGTGCAGATGGGGCACAGTCAATAAAGTTATTTTGCACTCATGGCGCAAACCCTTGATTTTGCTGGGTGTTTACATCTTTGCACGATACACAGCCGTGCAAAGATAGAGGAAGTTTTTGGCTGCATCTTTGCACGAAATCAAGCCGTGCAAACTTGAAAACCACCAGTAAATACAGGGGTTTTATCCATCTTTGCAAAATAAGAAAATTGTGCTTAGGGGTGTGCAACCTTGCCCGTCACACTCTTCTGCATATCACCTTGAAAAAGCGCAGACCGTTCACAAGCCCTGCGCACGCCGCCGCAAGCAGTATCTCCATCCATATCACCCCCGCCCTGCCCTATGCTCTATACTATTCATCTGCGGCGGGATATGACAAAATAGCGGCAAAAAAGCCGCCCCGCGCTTTTTGCGGAACGGCTGTAAATGCAAATGCGTATTTAGTAATTAGTAGCCAATGCTCTTTCTCATGGCGGCTATGCGGTCGTCTACGCCCTCTATCGTGTTCTTTACTATGCTCGAAGTGCCCGCTACGAATATGCGCGCGCCTGCGTCGTACATCAGCTTAGAGTTTTCGTTCGACATATTGCCGTCGGCTATTATCGTTATATCCTCTCTGCCTATCTCTTTGAGGTGGGCTTTCATCTTCTTCACCTTTTCGATGACGGAGGGGATTATCTTCTGACCTGCGAAGCCGGGGTTTACGCTGAGCAGCAGTACGCCGTCGAGGTAATCGTATATCTCCTCTATCATGAAGATAGGCGTGCCGGGGTTTAGCGCTACGCAAGCCTTTGCGCCGCGGCTCTTTATATACTGCATACACTTGTCGATATGCTTTGTAGACTCCCAGTGTACCGATACCCAGTCGCCCTCGCGAATATCGAACCACTTCATCTTCTCCTCAGGCTCTTCTACCATGAAGTGGAAGTCGAACGGGCAGGAGCTTATCTCTCTCAGCTGCTTTACATAGTCTACGCCAATGGTGATATTCGGCACAAAAGTACCGTCCATAACGTCGATATGCAGCATATCAACGCCGCTGCGCTTGAAAGCTTCGAGGTAATCCATAGTAAGGTCTAGCCTTACGCACATCATTGATACCGAAATGATGCCCTTATCGTTATTCTGCATATTTTTATCCTTTCTTACTTAGCCTTGCTTTCGCCATCGGGCAGACCCATTATCAGTCTGTCGATAACTCTGTCAGTAGCTTTTCCGTCGGTATATGTGAAATTCTTTGCAATAAATGCGTCCATCTTGTGGAAGTCGTAATCTTTATTCTTCATAGCTTCGAGCAGCTCGTCGAAGTCGGAAACTATCTTGCCCGGCACGAGCTGGTCATACGGCTCGTAGAAATCGCGGGTAAGCTCGTAATATCTGCGGTCGAAAGCGAAGAAAAGCATAGGCTTTCTCAGCAGCGATGTTTCGTAGATTATCGAAGAATAATCGGTTATCAGCACGTCGATGATGAAGAGTATATCGTTTACCTCGCGGTAATCGGTAGCGTCGAGTATGCGGTCTTTGTACTTCGCGGGTATCTCCACGCGCTTGCTTACAAAGGGGTGCAGCTTTATTATCAGCACCGAGCCGGTCTGCTCTAGGAACTCTCCCCAGCGCTCGAGGTCGAATTTATCGAACGGGAAATAAGCGTCGGTGGCGTTAGTGCCGCGGAAGGTAGGCGCATAGAGGTAGACCGTGCTAGCCGTTTTGCACTGCGGGAACTCGTTCAGCATCTTCTCGCGCGTAGTCTTTTTATACTCCTCGTCGAAGAAAATATCCGTGCGGGGTATGCCCACGGGGTAAAACTTGCTCTCGTCTATCGCGAAGCCCTCGGCGTGGTGCTTTGCCGAATGGTACGAGCTTACGGGAACGTGCGTATAGCACTTATGCACGCGCGTATTGAACGGCGGCGCGCCAGGCTTGCCCAGTCGCTCAAATCCCAGCGATTTGAAAGCTCCGCAGGCGTGCCATACTTGAAGTATCTTAGTGGTCTTAGGGTAATCCACCTTGTATATCTCGGGGTAGTAATCGTCTATCAAGATAATATCCGAAGTAGCGAGGTAGTAGGCGAAGCGCACCATCTTCCACGCGGGGCGGGACTGATTTATGCTGGCTTTGAAGTCGAAGCGGAACTTGTATTTTTTATCCAAGCCCCTCTCAAGCATTCTCTTGTAGATAAATTCCTCATTGCCGCCTATCTCCGCGCGCGAGCCGGAAGCGAAGAGGATGATATCGCCGTTTCGCTTAGCCGTCTTGCAGAAAAATTTGAAGAGGTGTGTAAATCCCCAAAGGTTCAGCGCGTTCAGGTCTTTTTTCATATTGCTGACCTTGCCGCCCCAGTACTTTTTCTGCCTGCCGATAAATCCGGGCGGCTTCGCAGGCTCTTTGTACTCTACCATCAGGTAATACTCGGCGGTGTCCATATCTATGCGCGATTCGGCGTAGAAAAGGTTGTTCGCGCCGCGCCGCAGCTTGAAATTCCAGGGGTTCGCCTCAGTATCCGTGCACATACCGCCCAGCTCGGGGTCGATGTAGCAGGAAAGCTCGCGGGTGAGCGCTTTTTTCGCGGTGGTATTGCCCTTTTCATCGTAGGTCATTTTGTACACCACGCCGCTGCGCTTTACCGTTTCGCTCGTCTTAGTAGGCTTGTAGCCCATCTCCTTGCGGTGGTCTTTGTACTTCTCGAATATCACGAGGAAATACTCGCCCGTGGCTATCGGCGCTTCGCCCTTAGAGCACATTATGTTCATCGAAAGTGTGAACCTGTCGCCATCAATGTCGAAATGCGCGGGGTAAAACATCTTCTTTCTGTCGGCGGTGACGAACCGTGCGCCGTACTGCTTGGCGGGGTCGGCGTTTACCAGCCTGCCGCCGATGTTCATTATCACGCGCTTGAACTCTATCTTGTCGAGCACCGCGAATGCCGCATTTTTCTTCGTCTGTTTCTCTATCGCTCTTCTTCTGTCCTCAATTTCTTCTATCTCTGTAACTTTATAAAAATTGAAGCTTTCCATGATATTACTTTTTACTCTTCCTTTTTCTTTTCCTTTTTCAGCAAATTTATCAGTTTATCAGTTTATCAGTTTGTCAGTCAGTCCATAGTGAACATTACTTTCAGCGTGAACTGCTTAGGATCTCTTACCGTGTCGAAAGCCTTGTCCTTATCAGCCATATCGAACGTGTGGGTGATAAGCCCCTTGAGGTTCAGCTTTCCGCTCTCGAATATTTCGAGAGCCTGCGCCCAGTCGTTTACGCGGCTGTTGTAGTTAGAGTTCCAAGAGCCGCATACCGTAAGCTGCTTGCGCAGTATAGACCAGTAGGCGTTTTTCTCTATATGCAGGTCTTCGGTCGGGTTGCCTATCAGCACTACTCTGCTCAGCGCGCCCGCCGCCTTTATAGCGTTCTCGATAGCCGCGTTAGAGCCTACCGCCTCGAAAACTACGTCTGCGCCCTCGCTGCCGGTTATGCGCTTTACGCCGTCGGCGATGGCTTCCTCAGATGTATTGATAGTTTCAAAGCCCAGGTCGCGCGCGTAGTCCAGCTTGTTTTGGCTTCTGCCACAGATAATGACCTTGCCCTCGCCGACCTTTGCCTTTACAAAAGAGCCGATTAGGAATGCGATAGTACCCGTGCCGACTACCACCGCGTTCATGCCCTCAGCCGCCTGCGAGATGTTCACTGCGTGCAGCGATACCGCGGCAGGTTCGCAGAGCGCGGCTTCCTCGTAAGAAAGCGTGTCTGCAAAAGGCACTAAGTTCCATGTTGGCACTACGAGATATTCGGCAAATGCGCCGTCCTGACGCGAGCCGAAATAGCTGTATCCCGAGCACTGCGCCCATTCCTCCATACCGCAGGCTTTGCAGGTGCGGCAGGGCAGCATCGGGAATACGCAGCTTCTTCTGCCGAGCAGGGCTTCGTCTGCTCCGTCGCCCACGGCTACTATCTGTCCCGAAAATTCGTGGCCCGGCACTGTCGGGAAATGGTATGTGCCGTTTACAAATATTCTGGGTATATCGCTTGAGCATATGCCGCAGGCTTTTATTTTCAGCAGCACAGTGCCCTCTTTCAGCTCGGGCACGTCTATCTCCTCGTACCGCAGATCTCCCACGCCGTGAAGCACGAGAGCTTTCATCTTTTCAGGAATATCGATAAGACTTTTCATTTCAGATTTCCTTTCTAAAAACTGAATGTTTGGTTTATACTTTTTCACCCATCAGCGTTCTTACCATGAGCAAGTCGCTGTCGGTAGTTATCTTGAAGTTTATGGCGTCGCCCTCTATGATGTATATGGGCTGGCCGTTCATGGTGCATATCTGCGAAGTTCCCGTTATCTTCTCCTTCTGCTCGGGAGTAAGGTTCTCCTGCATTTTGATAAAGTGGTGCAGGCGGAAGCTGTCGGGGGCTTGTCCGCAGAAAAGCTCGCTGCGGGCGGGTATGTCGTCTACCACGTCGCCCTTTACCGAATGCAGTATAGTGTCCGCGCAGGGCAGACCGCATACGCAGGCGCCGTACTTAGCCGCGCAGTCGATAGAGTCGTTAAGTATCTTTTCGGTAACGAAAGGCCTTACGGCGTCGTGGATAACTATAACGTCCTCCTCGCCTATACCGTTGTCGCGCTCTATCGCGTCGGTAACGCAGCGTATAGAGTCCATGCGCTCTTTTCCGCCCGCTATTATGCGAACCTTTTCGGGGTGGCTCGCGTGCTCGGCGGCAGCCTTTTTCAGATATTCGATGTAGTCCTCGCGGCAGGCGATGTAGATAAGGTCGAACCTTTCCACTTTCAGCATATTGTTCAGCGTGTGTATTATCACAGGTGCGCCGCCTATCTCTATAAACTGCTTCGGCACGTCTGAGCTTTTAACTCTTGTGCCGCTTCCCCCTGCGAGCATTGCTCCGTATATCATCTTCAAATTACCTCTTTACTTTTTTTATATATCGTCTATTTTTATTTTCTTGTTTTTCTTGACAAAGGCGTTGCGCGCCGCCACCGAGTACCTTACGCAGCGGCATGAGATTATTTTCCTCATGCGCTTGTTCTGCCTCTCGCTCTCGGCAAGCCCGCTCTCGGCGGCTGCCAGTTTGCTTTCCAGCTCGGCTATGCGCCTGCTCTGCTCCTCCGTCAGCTTTTTCTCCGCCGCCAGCTTTTTGCTCAGGTCGGCACTCTTTTTCTTCTCTTCGTCGAGCTTTGCCGAGCGTTTCTCCAGCTTCGCGATGGTATGTATATGCCCGCGCGTGACGTACAGCCAGCGATCCATGCAGTTTTTCATGGTATCATGCCGCCAGTTTATGAGCTGCTCCTGCGTGTAAGCCGTCTTTGCAAGCTCCTCAGCTGTGCCGTGGATATCCTTGTACTTTTCGGCAAAGTCCGTAACGGTCTTTATCAGGCGCTCTCTGCACTCCAAATGCTTTTCGGAGTTCGCGGGCGGATCAGTAATATCGTAATCGTATTCGCCCGATATATACTCCTCGCGCGAGCAGTTGTGCAGCCAATCGTAATACGGCTCAAAGCGTATATCCGCCCCCGCCTTTTCGTTATTCAGCGTGAGCACCGGCACGCCCATAGCGAGGCAAGGCAGCGCGCAGTGCAGGCGGCGTGTTACAACGCACTTAGCGTTCTGATAAACAGTCAGCAGGTCGGTAACGTTTTTCACGCGCTCTTCCCATGTCGCATCGCTGTTGCGGTAGTCTTTATAATGCGTTATCTCGCGAAGCTCTATGCCCGTGCCTTCGAGCAGCTTTCGCGTGTGCTCTGCGGCGGCTTTGCTGACGTCTACGCAGCAAACGTACTCACGTTCAGGCTTTACTATCGGCATTTTCGGCAGCGTAAGGGTTATGCAGCCCGAGAAATACGCGTCTATGCCCAGCTCTTTGAAAGTTCTCTCGGTGTATGTGTCGCGGCAGCCTACCGGCGAGTAAGCGTCGAAATGCTCTTTGCCGATACCTGTAAGAAATTCGGTCTTTACGGGCGAGCCGTCCTGCTGCGCCAGCTCGTTGTCAGTATAGTGCATACCGACGTACAGCGGCATGATGTATTTCGAGGGCGGCCAGTTCCACTTGTGCCACATATACCACGCGCTCATCACCACCGCGGCAGGCTCGCCGTCATCGGTAACGAAGCTGTCAAGGCGCTCGCGGTCGAGGAAATATGTCAGCTCGGGCAGCAGCCGCGCCGCCGCGAATGTCTGTATATCGTCGCCGATATTCTGCGTATGCTTGTGCATCATAACGCCAAACTTCATATCAGAAATGTCCCCTTCTTTTTTGTTCTGTTTGTTGCCGTTTATCTTATTTTTTTACTATTATACTTTTATCTTTTTGTCTTTCGGCATGAAAGCGTTTCGTGCCTTTATAGCCAGTTTTACGCTGCGGCAGCCCAGTATCTTTTTGCTTCTTTCGCTTTCCGCCTTGTACTGCATGAGCTTAGCGTGCTCGTTTTCGTGAGTCTTTTTGAAAGCGCGCAGCTCTTTCAGTTCTTTCTCCTCAGCCACCGTTATGTCGAACCAGCGGTTCATGCAGTCGCGCATGGTGTCGCAGCGCCATTTATACAGCTCTTCGGCGGTGTACGAGGTCTTTTTGTACTGCTCGAGGCTGCCCTCCTCGTCCTTGTACTTCGCCACGAAATCGTCTATCGACTTTATCATAGCGTTGCGCACCTCGAGGTATGCGGGGTCGTTAGCAGGCGGGTCAGCGAAATCGTAATCGAATTTTCCCGCGAGAAATTCTTTGTAGCTGCAATTCGCTATCCAGTCGTAATATGGGTCAAATCTGCCCGATACGGGGCGCTTGTGGCGGTTGGTAACGAATACAGGCACTTCCATAGCAAGGCACGGCAGCGCGCAGTGCAGGCGGCGGGTAACTACGCATTTAGCGTTCTGGTAGATGGTCAGCAGCTCTTTTACAGCCGCCTCGCGCTCCTCCCAAGTAGCATTGCTGTTGCGGTAGTCTTTATAATGGGTAGTTTCCACTATGTCGATGCCCGTGCCCTTCATGCGCTCTTTCAGCGCGGCGAGGATGTCCTTAGGCAGGTCGGCGGCGCAGATGTACTCGCGCTCGGGCTTCTTTATCTCCATCTTAGGCAGCGTAAGGGTTATGCAGCCAGAGAAGAAAGCGTCGAGCCCTATCGACTTGAATTTATTGTAAGTGTACATATCGCGGCAGCCCACGGGGCCGTTTTTATTCATATACTCCGCTCCGCAGCCTGTCAGAAATTCGGTCTGCACAGGGCTTCCCGCCTGCTCCGAAGCCTGATGGTCGGAAAAATGTATGCCGGTAAGCAGCGGCACAACGTAGTCAGAGGGCGGCCAGTTCCACTTTTTCCACATATACCACGCGCTCATGACCACTGCGGCGGGCTTTTTATCGGGCGTTTCAAAAATATCGAGGCACTCTCTGTCGATAAAATAATCTACGCTCGGCAGGTGGCACTTAGCCGCGAATGTCTGAATATCATCGCCGATATTCTGCGTAGTCTTGTGCATTATCACACCAAATTTCATAGTTTAAAAATCCCTCCGAAAATCATTTTTTTACTTTATATCGTTATCATTATTATCCGTTATATAGCCGATTATCCGCTCGGCGCTCTTGCCGTCGCAAGCGCCCATAAAGCGTTCGCGGAAGCGGCGCACCTCGGCGGTATCGCAGCCCTGCTCCAACGCCCTCGCCACGCTCTCGGCAAGCTCAGCTTCGGTCTTTACAATATCGCCCGGCAGGAAATCGCGGTCGTATTTGTAGTAAAATCCGCGGTAATCGTAAAATTCGTCAAGGTCGTAGGCGTAAAACACCATAGGTCTTTCAAAGAGCGAATATTCAAATATCAGCGAGGAGTAATCGGTAATGCAGACGTCTGAAACGCAAAGCAGCTCCTCTATCTTCATATCCTGCGAAACATCGAAAGCGAAGCCGCGGCAGCTTTCGGGTATCGCGGTCTTAGTATTTACAAAACCATGCTGTTTTATCAGCAGCACACATTCGCCCCAGCGCCGCGCCATTTTTTCTATGTCGAACATCTTCGGCGGCTGAGCGTTATCGGCGTCGCCGCGGTATGTCGGCGCATAGAGCACTGTCTTTTTGCCGCGTGCCGCAGGGCAGACTTCGTAAAGCCGCTCGTAAGCGTTTCGGCAGTTATTTTCGTCGAAAAACCAATCCGTCCGCGCAACGCCGACAGCCTTTACGCATGAGGGCGGCGTGAAGCCGAAAGCTTCTTCAAAGTGTGGTATACATTCCTCACTGCTTACGGTAACGAGGGTATAATTCGTATGCGCGGGGTATTTATCCAGTTCTTCGGGGTCTTGGCCGAAAGAAAGCCCCGCTATAGAGTAGCCCCATTTTTTGAAAGCCCCGCAGCTATGCCAAGTCTGTATCAGCTTAGTGCCGCGCCGCAGGCGAAATGCGCCGAAGAGGTTGCAGGTATCGTCCACCAAAACAGTTTCCGCCCTAGGCAGCTGAGTGCAAAGGCGCAGGTAGCGCGCGAGGTAAGAAAGCCCGCCGCTGTTATTATGGATATAAAACACCTCGGTCGGCACGCCGCGTTCATTCAGCCCGTCATATATCGCGCGGTAGCTATCGGTAAGAAAGCCGTGGCGCACCTCGCAGAAGAGCACCAGTCCCTCCTCGCGCTTACGCAAACAGCAGGCGTGGTAGACCGCGGGGTATACTATTTTAAATGCGGCGAATTTGCAAAGCCGCTTAAAAGCGTTTTTAATTCCTGACATTGAAACCTCTGTTAAAATAAGGCACAGCGTATGGGCAGACCCGTATCATGCCTATAAATATACCTTATCATTATAACATATGCCGCGGAAAATGTCAACGGGTGCGGGGCAGATATGCGCCCAAATTGCGGGAGATATTTATACATTTTTAGAGAGATACATATTTACTTCAAAATTCTTTAACAGGTATTGAAATCTTGTCGGAATTGTGTTATAATGTTTATGAAGTTTTTTATAATGCTTTTGAAAGGAAGATACTTATGACAAAATACGTTGTAATGCTCTGCGACGGTATGGCTGATTACCCCGTTGAAGAGCTGGGCGGAAAAAGCCCTATGGAGGCCGCTTATAAGCCTACTATGGATAAGCTGGCTAAAAAAGCTACCGTTGGTCTGGTAAAGAGCGTTGCCGATGGGCTGAAACCCGGCTCGGACGTCGCTAACCTCTCGATACTCGGCTACGACCCCGCTATCTACTACTCGGGCCGCTCTCCGCTGGAGGCAGGATCTATCGGCATTGATATGAAGCCGACCGATGTTTCTTTCCGCTGCAATCTCGTTACACTCTCCGATGAGGAAAATTACGAGGACAAGACCATTCTCGATTACTGCGCCGACGATATTTCCACCGAGGAAGCGCGCATACTGATAGAGTTTTTGGCTCAGCATTTCAACTCCGAAGAGTTCCAGCTTTACGCCGGCGTAAGCTACCGCCATTGCCTTATTTGGAATCAGGGTACGCTCGACGTCGGCACACTTACCCCGCCGCACGACATCACTGGCAAGCCGATAAAGGAATATATTCCCAGCCACCCCAACGCCGCCAAGCTTTACGATATGATGGTAAAAAGCTACGATCTGCTGAAAGACCACCCTGTAAACAAGGCGCGCGAGGCTAAAGGCAAGCGTCCCGCAAACTCTATGTGGTTCTGGGGCGAGGGTGTGCGCAAGTCGCTCATGCCGTTCACCGAAAAGTATGGACTGAAAGGCTCGATAATCTCGGCAGTAGACCTGCTGAAGGGCATCGGCAAATTCAGCGGAATGAACGTTGTTGAGGTAGAGGGCGCTACAGGCTACATCGACACGAATTTTGAGGGCAAGGCGCAGGCGTGCATCGACGAGCTTGCCAACGGTCAGGATTTTGTATATATCCACGTTGAAGCTCCCGACGAGTGCGGTCACCGCCACGAGATCGAGAACAAGAAGCGCGCGATAGAGCTTATCGACGAGAAGATACTCACCCCCGTAGTTGCGGCGCTGGAGCAGTACGATGATTACAAGGTACTGGTATGCCCCGACCACCCGACCCCGCTTTCGCTGAGAACGCACACCAACGACCCCATACCTTTCCTGATCTACCACAAGCAGGGAGAAGTAGAGGGCGTAGACGGCTGGAGCGAAAAGACCGCGGCAGAAACGGGACTTTTCATCAGCGAAGGACACACGCTTATGGAGAAGTTTTTGGGGGAGTGAGCAAGCGGCTCAGCAGATGACCGGCTGATAACTAACTTATTCTTATGATAAAAAGAGCTGACTGATTTCAGAACGATCAGTCAGCTCTTCGTTTATTTTATCGGTATGAGTTGGAAGATCATTCCCACTCGCTCCTTGAACCGTAATCTTAACCAGTTTGAGTTAAGTTTTATCGCTCGTGGTATCTCTATTATCTCAGTTGTCTGTCAGATTTTGAGTATCTGATTTTTTGTTGCCATTGTGTTGCCGGTGGACATATTGAGTATAGCGCATAATCAGAAATATGTCAAGCTATAGGTTTTCTATTCTGTCTATATAAACAGAAGGGTACTCATTTAATAATACCTTTATCTTGTTTTTCTGTTTTTTTATCATTTCTCGTGCGTCACTCTTTTTACTACTCGTTCCAATCATCTTAGCTATTTCTTGTGCTAAATAGCGATCATTGAATCCTAGTTCGTAAATAAAAATAGCTGTTCTATCAGATAAACCATATTTTAAGCATTGCATTATTTGCTTTAGAGTTTCAACTGCTTCTGTAGACTCCTCACTTTCTTTTAAACTGATTATTTCGCAAATCGTATTAATTATAACAGAAGAAGTATAACCAAAATCGCTATCACATACCGAAGTTATGTCATCTATCTCTACAGGTCTAAGCTTTGTTCCCCTATATACTTGAAAGCTGTTTTGGGATGAATGCTGTAATATTGAATAATATGATTCGCCTTGCATCCATAACTTTGCAATTTGTACTACATCATCCTGTTTTTCGTATTTGTGCATCTTAACTGATGAACAGTATTTCCAAATCATCTGAAGAGAAAAAGTCAGCAATTCATCTTTTCCAATTTCATTGAGTTCTAAGGTTTTCATCTCTGCTTTCATATTTGTGTATACTTCGATTGAAATTAATGAACGAGAAAAAACAGCTTTTTCATGCGAATCTGGAAAAGTGTTAATAACATGATTACATATAAGTTTAAATACATCTCTCAATTGCTCTTTTTCTGCATCATTAGCTAGCGAATAAGCAAGAGTATGTTTTAGTACGGTATCTGTAAAGTCTTCCGAGAAACCCAAATCAACAAGAGCTAATGAAATAAAGCATTCAATTTTTCCTAAAACATTTATTACATGATCAATCCAATGTTTTAGTTCTTCTTGATTTTCTGATGTTTCTTCAATACTATCGATGATATTATTATATTTCGTTCTATCATTATAATATGTAGTTATTAGATAGTGAAAGTTATAACGTTTTTCATTAAATACTTTTGTTTTTATAATCTCTAAAATTGAGCTTCCGCATTTTTCTGAGTTGAGAGGTTCTAACAAATGAATATACTTACGCCATTTCCAATCATTATTCTTATTATTAAATACAAATGGATCAGAAATAATAATTGTTCCCTCGGTAAACATACCTGATCGCGCAGTTCTTCCTATCAAGTTTTGAAAGTCTCGTACTTTAATAATCTCATTTGCCTGATAAATACTTGCTACAATTAGATATTTTATAGGGAGATTCACTCCTTGTGCCAGAGTGGATGTACATATAACATTTGTGATCAGACCTTTTCTCAAGGCAAATTCAATTGAGCTTTTTATCCCTTCTGCTACACCTGCATGATGTGCAAATGCACCCAATACTGATGCTTTATACAAATGATTATCGATACCATAATTCACTTCTATCAATCTAGATAGCTTGTGTATTTCAGATGTTGCCGCTCTTTGGGATAAACATTGTAATTCTAATCCTCTATCGTTTAATTCAATAATTCTTTTTAAAATGCTATTGGCTATTATTCTGGTTCCGCAGAATATAGCAGCATTATTCTCTGTCACAACTTTTAGTAAACAAGCTATCGACATATCATTCTTTTCATTCATGCTGCCTTTTGATAAATTAACATCAGGAAAGAAACGTTGCTTCCATTCGCCTTTTTTCTTCTTCAGTGATATTATATCTATCATACGGGGAACGTAGAAATCATAGTTGTACTTGTTGGTTTTATCAAGAAAGTAGAGATAACAATAATTTCTCTCCCATTTCAATACTGACGGAAGTTTGTCTACTGTCATCATAGATTCTCCAGAAATAGTAGCGCCATTGCCACTAGTAAACCAACTATTAATCTCATCAACATTATTAATAATGGCAGAGATTAGTATCTTTTGTGTTTCAGGATTTAATTCACTTATAATCGATGAAATAAGCAGTTCGTAATTTGCACCACGTTCTTCATCATCAAATAAATGCCCTTCATCAAAAATCAATTGTCCTATATCATTTATTATACTATCGTCTTGTCTTAAAATATAGAGGAGCTTCTCTGGCGTGGTAACGACAACCGTTTTTTTATTTGGATTGAACAGTTCTTCAATTACATAATCAATTTGAAGTAGATCCGATATTTGATTGATTCGTATATTCTCATCAAAACTCAGATCAGATTTTAAATCATCATATATCTCTCTGCATAATGCTCTAAATGGTGCTACAACAATAGAAAGTTTGGTATTATCGGAAGAAAATGACGAGTAAATAGCAATTGATAGCGCTTTTGTTTTACCTGCTCCGGTAGGCATTTGAATGACACCTGATTTACCGTTAAATAATCCATTTTCACACATTATGCGTTGCGACGGCCATAGTTCTCTTACAAAATGATTAGATTTAACAATATTCACCAGTGATTCTTTTGAAATAGAGGAGTGCATCGGCAACATCGAAAAAATAGAATACTCGGTTTTTAATATGTAAATAGCTAAAAGTGCATCAATAAAGAAAATATCTCTAAAATCTCTTTGGCTGTATATTTCATCTCTAAATGAATTGATCATATCATAGTCTACTTCAATTCCTTCTGTCATCAAGCGGTTGTACTGATCAATGAATGAGGAAATGTAACTGTTATCATGTATATTAGTAGTTGCATCATTAGGGACATAGATAGAGTTATTCAAAAGATGAAATAATAAAACGTCCAGTTTGTTATATGACAGGGCAAGTGTTTGAGGCTCTATTCTTTCAGCTAGAACTTTTGAACTGCCGATTAAGTCACAAAGATAATATGCGATTGCACCAACCAGAAAAAAATAGTTATTATCATTAAAATGTTTTTTTTCGTTATCATTTATATAGATGTATGCATCATAAAACTTGGAAGCAAAGTAAAGTTCACTTGAATATTGTTTTATCTGAGTCACAGGTATCTCTTGACGAATAATACCAGAAGATAAGTCAGCTATACAAGCAATTGCCACCGGAAACAGCTCATCAATATCTACATCTTTTTTTGCTTTTAATTCGTCTGGAACTCTGAATTCAATTTCCTTTGCCGTTGCTCGAGCTCTTTTTAAGTAGTATTGTGATTTCTTTTCTAATTGCATTTTGCAGCCCTCTCATATAAGCTGTGAACAAGTTTCATAAGATCATCACGTTTAATAACGATCAACCATTTAGTTGTTCCTTTTAAATCAACAGCTTTTATTTGTTCCTCAGAAAAAGCTTGACTGTCTTGTACTGCCGCTGCGCCGTATTTTTCAACATAAGGTTTGTCGGGTTTGTTCTGAAAACGTTGGATTTGCATTGCTTTATCTGTCATTCCTTGTTGGATATAAATGCGCTTTAATGCATTTAGTGTATTACCTATTCTAATCATATCTTTCCCAGAATCATCTATTGCATCTTGCAATCGATTTTGACCGTTTTTCTTTTTGGATTGTGATTTTACTTCAAATATAATTAGCTCATCATTTGGATTACCACCAGTTTCGATAATTCTGTACGCAATAACATCTGTCCCTTGAGTTGACGTATTAGGGTTGAATTTATATTGGTATCTTTCTCTTGGAACTGCATATCCTAATCTAAATTGCAAATAATCAGATATTAGAATTTCGCTAAAATCACCTGATCGAGTTGAAGGACCAGGTGCCGTCTTGGCATCAGGGAATATTATCGAAGATAAGTATTCTTCTTTTGTCAGACCTGTGCCATCTATAAGTATTTCCAATATATCATCACTACAATAATTCTGACGGAAATGTACAGCCCATTCCTCAAGTGATGACTCGTCAATGTCCGCTTTGAGTTCAAAAACTTCTACTGTATCACCATTATCTGTTGTAATGCTGGGCAATGGGATCAGGTAATCCAGGTATTGCATAATATCCCTCCATATTGAGTGTGAATCTAATACAATTATAGCACTTTTCCTAGTTATTATCAACCCTTTATAATACAAAAAGCGATATCGTTCGTAAACAATACCGCTTTCATTCTTATTCCTGCCCCGATTTTTTCAAATTACAATCCCTGCAAAGCATCTGCAAATTCTCCGGAACGGTCTTGCCGCCTGCGTGCCAGGGCTTGATATGATCGCCGTGCATCTGGGCAAACTCATAGTGCTTGTTGCATATCGGACAGATACCTTTCTGACGTTCGTATGCTTCACGCTTCTGTGTATCAGAGAATGGTCTGATGCTGAGATTACGTTCATTACCGTTGAGGATGTAGGTATATATTCCTTTTTTATTGCTTACATCATCGTCGGCCATAAGTTTTGTGATAGCAGCTTCGAGAGCATCGGGATCAAGTTCTGCATCTTTGTATGTGTTATAGAGCAGTCCCCACTCTATGCCTTTCATTTCTTTGCGATATACGGGGAATATCGTTTCAACCCATTCAATCACACGCTTGAAATATATCCATATCTGGTTGGCGTTATCATCGTGCTGATGAAGCGCCATATATTCTTCTATCGTATCCAAGCCGTCACGGGCAGCGATCCACCTGATAGCGGTTTCGAGGTATTCCTGTCTGATAGGAGAACCCGACACATAGTTCTTCGCCATATTGTAGGCGGCACAGGTAGGCTTTGAGAAATGCAGTTTCGCATCTGAAAGCCAAATGCCTGTATAGGCGGTATTGCGAAGCTCCTGAGCTGTCAGCGGTTTACCTGCTATATTTATGACCTTGAACCACTCATGTACCTCCGAGGGAGTACCATCGCATACATAAATATCAAGGACATAATCATCTATCTGCTTTTGCAGGTCTTTCTCCAAGTTGAAGTAGTATTTCTCATCTACCGCAAATGTTCTCTCACTTTCGGCAGCGTAACGACAGATAGAGATCGTTCTCTGCTGTCCGTCCATCAACTCGTAACGCCCGTCATCTATTTTTGCCCAGTACATAGTGTTCAGAGGAAAGCCTTTCTTGACGGTGCGAATAACTTCATCACGCTCTTTCGGAGCATAAACATATTCACGCTGATACGGTGGTCTGACATCAAGCAGTCCGCCATAGGCAACAATTCCTTCAATACCGTCTGTTCCACGTTCTTCATAGCCTTGACACAGCTCTGCAACTGAAATCTGAATACGGTCGATTTTCATTATGTATCACTCCTTTTCGGGATTTCGATTTCTAACCAATAACCTTGCATACGTTGCTTTTCCTTTGATAGTACCATCTTTATCTTTTATCAGTCCATGACTTTTAACGGGGACTTCATCGTATTTTCTGAATTGATTGGCATCTAATAATTCAAATTGATCTGGAGAGAAGGAACTTAGGAATGTAATAGGAACAGCAAGTGGCTTATCAGTATCACAGGGAATATCAGCAACAGTTTTTACAAAATAGGCATCATAATTATCATACTCAGGATACTCTTGAATACTAAAGTGTTTATACAAATCAAGAAATTGATGACGAATATCTATATCCATATTCGTAAACCAGCAGATATTACCAAGTCTGCGCCATTTCTGACCGTCCTCGTCCTGCTTGTAATCAGTATTCTTGGCTTCGTAGTAATCAGGCACTTTGAACCAGAAATGCCCTGCATTATATCCGAGCCACATCTTATTCTCTCTGAAATAATGAAATATCTCCTTAAACGTTATATGATTCATATTACCGAGGACAAGAAATTGCTTTCCGCTCTCAGCGAGTAAAGGGATATACTCTTTCATCAGAGAAAAAGGTGGATTCGTTACCACGATATCACATTCATTCAGCAGAGCTATACACTCTCTGGAACGGAAATCACCGTCCTCATTCAGAAGCGTAAGGGCGTTCTTATTGTTTCGCAGCAGATATTCCACATCACTCAGATCAACTGTTGCATCGCCGTTTGCATCGGTGACCTCTGTTATCTCTATCTTGTATGGCTTCTTTCCCTCGCCTGCGGGATAAGTGATCTCCTCATCAGCAAACAAATATAGCTGAGTATATGTGATAGGAGAAGTTGCATAACAAGTGGTTATCAGCTTTTTTAGTCCGAGAGCATTGAAGTTCAAAGCAAAATACTTAAAGAAATTGCTCTCGTAGGGATCATCACAGTTACAGAGTACCGTCTTTCCTTTGAAATATTTCCTATAATGACGCAGTTCTTCTTCTATTGTGGATAGCTGCGTGTAAAATTCATCGGTCTTTCCTGCCTTCGACATATGTAGATTACTGTTACCTGCCATATTACACCTCCGAAAACTTGCATCTACTGAAACTTTTTACCCTGAAACTTTCGTATATAGAATATATTATAGCACAATCTATCGAAATTGACAAGTATATTTGGGTATAATATTCCAAAAGAGAAACTTGGAGGTGAGGCAAGTGTATGATCTTGGAGCTTTGATAAGATCATTACGCAAGGAACGGAAACTAACGCAGAAGAAGCTCGGAGAAATGCTCGATGTTACAGAGGGCACTATCAGCAAATATGAAGCTAATACAATGACACCGCCATTTGAGACACTTCGCTCTATCGCCAGTATCTTCAACGTTTCAATGGACACCCTATGCGGTATGAAGCATCAGGGGACACTCTCTACTCACGGGCTAACCGAAGCACAGACCGAGACTGTCAAAGCCCTGGTCGATGCCTATCGTATCAAAAACGCTCAGACGGGCAGGCAGCTCACGCATGAGCAGTATGCTGTTCTGGGGAAAATCACAGCCGAGCTGACAAAATAAAGCCGAAGGACTCACGCAGAATCCTTCGGCTTGTGTTGTTTATGGGGAGATCACGGCATCACACATACACCATAGCCGCATACACAGGATCTCTGGCAATCAGGCGATCCATGTTTTCCAGACCTCTTGCTTTTGCAAGGTCACCGACCGCCACGGCTCTGATATACTCCACATCATTTTCGAGCATCTTTCCGACCTGACGCTCAATGGCTTCTGCTACGGAACGGTCAAGTTCGGTCAGGTAGCCGAGTATCGTTCCGTCGTTGACGAGCTTTTTCAGCATTGTAGGACGGTACTCCGCCGAATAGTGCAGATGATACTTGATGTGATCGGAGCTGAATGTTGTCACGCTCGGATCAGCATCTGGTGTGTTGTAGGTGACGGTCAGTGCATCGGTGTCGAGCACCCATACGGGCTTGTTCTTGCCGCCTACCTGAACCTTGTCTTTGCTTCTGATAATCATAGTGTTTTCCTCCTTATTCCAGCACATTCTTTCTTGTGGTGCTGTTATACCTAAATTGCTGATAATCGGCACTCAGTCCGCAGGCAGAAATAAAAGCCTTAGCCTTTCTCAGCTCACGGGACAGCTCGTCCTCACGGCTGATACGCTTTGCTTCCTTTTTCAGCTTCTCACGGGTGAAAAGTTCCTTTTGTTCCTCTGCTTTCTTATAGGTAGCAAGCTCCGAGAAAACAGCAGACAGCTTTGCTTTCAGTTCATCACGCTCCCGTATAGCTTCATCACGTTCCTTACGGAGATTCTTAGTCTGCTTCTGCGACACGACTTCTTTCTTTGCAAGGTCGGCGACGTTCTGCCAGTCCTCCTGTGACACTGTAACCTTACCGCCGAACACGGTCTTCCCCGTTTCGATGCTGTCGATCTCCGCCAGTTTAGCAGTTTTCTCCTTGACAGCTTTAAGCATTTCTCGCTTCTCGCCAAGTTCCGCTTTGACCTGAGCATTCTGCTCTGCCAGTTCGTCAGCCTGCCGACGCTGTTCCTTGTACTCCTCAACTTCCAGCGTACCTCTCGCCTTTTCGGGAGCGAGGGGCTTGATGCCGTGTTCAAGGCAGATCTTATTCAGCACTTCGACCTCGGCAGCTCGCCAACGGGCAATAGCCTGCTTACCTTCACCGAAGCTCATTTCTTTCAGAGCCTGGGCGATACCGTTCTGTGTGTCTTGCCCACGCTTGTAATGCCCAACAGGAATGTAGTCAATGTGCAGGTGTGGAGTTGCCTCGTCCATGTGCAGGACGGCATTAAAAACATAGAAGTTCGGGTTGCGATCCTGGAAACCTTCCATGTACTCTTTCAGGCAGTCAGCCACAAGCTGAAAGTCCTCTGTGCCGTATCCCGAATCTTCCATCTTGCCAATCTGCACAACGTCCTCATAAAAGCTCTTACGTTTGTCGGCGGCAGTGCGGACAGTGTTGCTGGGCTTCACACCAAAAAGGTGTTCGTAGTAGCTGCCGTGTATCATACGATCATTCCTTTTCTGCCGAGCATTATATCGCTCAGTGGATTCAGCAAAAAGCTGATCGTATGCTTCACCGATCGGCTGACGCACAAAGGTGATGTTCTGCGGAGTGCGGAGCGGATCAACATTGTCCGCCATGAACTCCCTGTTATTGTGAGTCAGAGAACCCTTTCCCTGACCGAATGAGATTCTTTTCTGTTTCATAGTTTCGCCTTTCTTGTTCATTGGATTTACTTCTTTCTCTCTACGAAATCCAATCAAAAAATCATAGGCATCAACTCCTTTCATGACCGCTAAGGCGGAAGGGCTATCGCCAGCCCTGACGGACAAATTTTTCCTGAACGACACAATAGAGGGTCGCAGGAAAAAAGCTGTGGAGCAGCGGTTACAAGGGTGCAGAGCGCCGCTTGTAACTCCGTAGTACTTGCGGCAGCATCAGACCGCCACAAGAACTGCTCCGCCCTGCGGGGCTATCCCTTACGGGAGAAGAACGGCTGTCGGAGCAGCCTAAATCGTGGGTACAGGAATCAAAAATCCGCATTACATTTTTTGAAAAACATAGCTGTAACTGCGTCGATGTGCGTCGGTGGTGACGATGTTTTAGACACCCCTCAAACCATCGACGCACATCGTCACGCTAAAGCGTTGTCGATCATCTGCTGATAAGCTCGGTCATAATCTTCACCTGCAATCTCATCGACCGTGTCGGCGCTGATGATGAGTTCTCCCTTAACGGCAGGAACACCATCTGCACTTTTTTCGGTTTCTTCTGACGGTTCAGGCGAGATCACGATCGGGTGATCTGCATCATAGCGGAGCTGAATCAGCTTTGCCTTGTGTGTCCGCTTATTGCTGTACTGCACGAAGTACAAATTATACAGCTTCCCAGCGTTGACATTCAGTTTCAGCGACAGAGCATTCGGCTTGATGTCAAGCTCCAGCTTTTCGATCAGCTCGGTCGCTGTACCCTCCCAGGTCGGATTATCCGCATTGATGAATCCGCCTATCGCTTCAAGCACAGGTTCAGGTGGCTCCGTGTATTCGGGAGACTTCTCACCGCTCAGTTCCCAACACAGCGTTTCTTTGTTTCGGGTAAGCATGAACTTCTTGTCCGGCTGATCTCTGCCTGATACCTCTATCGTGGCATCACCGTCGGAACGCTTATTTTTGTACATAATAAACGCTCCGTCCGCTGCACCGAGCAGACCGTTCGTGCCTGAGATGCGGTCGAAATTATCATCGGACTTCTGCTTGCGGGTGTGATGAACGAGTATCAGGCAGATACCTGTCCTGTCCGCAAACGCTTTCAGCCCTGCGATGATGTCATAATCACGGGCATAGCTGTATGTATCGCCTTCGGCTTCACGGACTTTTTGTAACGTGTCGATGATGACGACTGAGGTTTCCGGGTGTTCGTGCATGAACGTGTCGAGCTGATCGAGCAGCCCCTCATTCAGCGACTTGGAAGCAACTGAAAAGAAAAGATCGGACGTTGTCTCCGTGCCGAACATTCGGTACAGACGCTCCTGCAATCTGCGGTAATCATCTTCGAGAGCGAGATACAGCACCGTACCCTTGCGGACGGAATAGTTCCACATTGGCGTTCCCGAGCTGACATGATAGGCGATCTGAGCCATCATGAAGCTCTTGCCAACCTTTGGTGCTCCCACGAACAGGTATGTGCCTGGGTAGAGGAAATGGTCGATGATCGGCGGTTTGCCAGGATAGACCATCTCATAAAGTTCTGGCATCGAAACAGTCTGCATAAAGCCGGGTGCGGATTCACGCTCCGCCTGAGCCTGTGCCTGCATTTCCTGTTCATACTGCATTTGCGCCTCAAACATTTCCTCGGCTGATGGGTTTAAATCCTCCCCGTAATCTGGTATAATAATAGGTGTTAAATCAGGTGACTGCCCGACCTCTGCGCCAACAGAGGTCATAGGGGCGGTCATTTCTCTTTCTTCGGTCATTCTCTATCTCCTTTCAGACCATTCAGAGTTGTTGTGATAAGCTGTATCGTAGACAGCAGCTCATCGTCCACAGCAGAGCCGTTCTGTATTCTTCGCAGCTCACCGAGGACTTCCGCAAGCTGATTTTTCAGAGCCTTATACACTCTCGGATTGCCCTGCACCACCACATCACGGCACAGCAGCCGTTTCACAATGTAGTCCTGCTTAGTAAGTCCCGACAGTGCGACTGCCGAGTTGATAAGCTGATCTTCTTCGGGCGAGACACGGAAACCGATCGTCCTCGCCCTGAAACGTCCCTTGCTGTCAAGATTCTTCGCTGACATCTGAATCACCTCCCTCCGCATCATCACTTCTCAGGTCGCTTAGCCTGTCCGCCATTTCGTTCTGCGTACTGGGGAACAGGTGAGCGTAACGATAAGTGATGTCAATACTTTCGTGACCTACTCTATCCGCTATTGCCACGGCAGAGAAGCCCATTTCAATAAGCAGAGAGATATGCGAGTGTCTGAGGTCATGAATGCGGATACGCTTCACGCCTGATTCTTTCGCCCCTCTGTCCATTTCATGATGCAGATAGCTCTTGGTTATCATGAACATACGGTCATGTTCTCCGATACCGTAGAGCTGACCGATGAAGTCCTGCATCTCCTGAGAAAGAAAATCAGGCATCTTTACGACACGGTTGCTCTTGGCGGTTTTCGGATCGGTGATAATATCCTGCCCCTTGATACGCTGATAGGACTTTGTGATCGAGACCGTCTGCTTCTCAAAGTCGAAATCGGCAGGCGTGAGGGAGAGAAGTTCACCCTCACGGATTCCGCACCAATACAGCATTTCAAAGGCATAAAACGAAACTGGTTTGTCCATCATGACCTCTGCGAACTTCTTATACTCCTCCTGCGTCCAAAAGAGCATCTCACGGTTCTTCACCTTTCCCATATTTCCTGCCTTGGCTGCGGGATTGCTCGGAAGTCCGTAAAACTTTACTGCATAGTTGAACACAGCACTGAGCTGATTGTGTAGCGTTTTCAGGTACACAGGCGAATATGGCTTGCCTGTCTTGGTCGAACCTTCGAGCATTTCATTCTGCCACGCTATCACATCTTTGGGCTGAATGTCGCACATCTTTCTTTTCCCGAAGAATGGGATCAGCTTTGTGCGGAGGATATGCTCTTTTGTGTGCCATGTGTTGTCCTTCAGACGCTTCTTCATGTCCTCGAAGTATATCTCCGAAAAGCTCTCAAAGGTCATATCAAGGCTTGATTCCGTCTTGTTCATCTGCTCACGCTCCCACGCCTGAGCTTCTTTCTTTGTGGAGAAACCACGCTTTTGTGTCTGTTTGCGTTCTCCACGGCTGTTGGTGTAGCGGTAGATCACACGCCACTTGCTGCCGTCCTTATAGACTGACATCGTATCACTTCCTTTCGCTGTCCTCGGCAGAACCGCCGTAGCAAGTCCTTTCGAGGAAGTATTGTCTGTTCACTCTGCCTGAGATCGTGATATATCCCTTGGCTTCAAGCTCCTTGTTGAGCTTCTGTACTATCTTATAAGCATAGGACTTAGATACATCAAGCTCCCTGGCAACATCTTCTACCCTCATAAAATTTTTATCTGTCATTAAGAGTATCTCCTTTCTCTAACTTAACTCTAAATCGTTAAGTTCTGATTTTATTATACTAAACATATATCGTTATGTCAAGTATAAAATCACTAAACATTTTTATTTCTACTATCTTGACAAACACTAAGCATATATGTTATAATTAATTTGTGAAATATGGCGGCGCAAATCGTCAGCCGATTGAAAATGGAGGGCAACATCATGGCAATAGGTGAAAGAATCAGGTTTATCAGAAACCTCAGAGGTATGACGCAGAAGTTCTTAGGCTTGCAGGTCGGCTTCTCGGAACGGACAGCCGATATTCGTATGGCGCAGTATGAATCCGGTTCGAGAACACCCAAGGCTGATCTTGTAGAGCAGCTTGCTGATGCACTTGACGTATCGGCCGAAGCTCTGAACGTCCCGAACATCGACAGCTACACAGGTCTTATGCACACGCTGTTTGCTTTAGAGGACTTATATGGCTTCAAGATCGACCGTCTGGACGGTGAAATCTGTATCCGCATCAACAGACAGAACGGCTCGACTTTTGCGAAGATGACAGGTCTGCTCAAACCCTGGGAGGAAATGGCTCAGAAGTACCGCAATGGGGAGATCAGCCGCGAGGAGTACGACCAGTGGAGATACAGGTATCCGAGGGCGGAAGCGGAGCGGAATGACGAAGAATTACGCAAGCTGAAATAATAAACATGATGAGATAGGAAATGCATAATTTTGTTATATTATTATGGAGGCATTATGACTCATATTATATTTTATTCCTGGCAAAATGATTTGGAAGGTAAAACTCATAGATATTTTATTGAGAAATGTATAAAGAAAGCACTAAATCGCCTAGAAAAAGATGCTTCTATATATGTTGGTTATGACCGCGACACAAAAGGAAAGAATGGCAGTCCTGATATTACTACAACTATTTTTGACAAAATAGACAAAAGCGTTTTGTTCATTTGTGATATTAGTATAGTTAATTCAGACTATACCGGTCGAAAAACTCCAAATCCTAATGTATTGATTGAATTAGGTTATGCAGCAAGTAAAATTGGTTGGGACAGGATTATTTGTCTTTTTGATATAAATACTGGAATTATAGAAGAATTGCCGTTTGACTTACGGCAAAAAAGAATCACAGCATTTAATCCCTGTGAAGGAAACGAAGCAGACAGAATTAGTAAAATAATAGAAGAGAATATCAAGGATTTGTATGTTAAAGGGCAATTGTTCAATCCGCTAAACGATTATATAAAAGGGAAAATAGATCGTTCCATTTTAGCTATAGCAAAGCAAATGGCAAATTTGGTTTTTGGAACCATAAGTATGAGTTCTGGATTAGCACAAGTTCAAAATTTGTTGAACTGTTCTATTAAAGAGATAGAATTCCATGTTTGTGGTATACAATTTCCTGGATTTATTGCACTAAATGACTTTTGTGTAGAAGCTACAAATCTACAAAATATTTTGAAAGATTTATTTTCATCCGCATATTTTCCTAAAGAATGGAGTTTTACTGTATTAGAACTGCTTGATTGGATTAGAGGCTATAGTTATTTTATTTCTAAGCGAAACAAAGACTATCCATATGAAATAGTATCTTCTTCTAAATATGACAACCTTGAAGCTATAGATGCTCATTCATTAAATCCTAATAATTTAGAAAACTCATTTATTATTATAGAAACTATAGATAAAAATGGAAAAAGATATGTTGATACTGATGGCGGTAAAGTAATTAATACTACTCATTATCCAACAGATAACGCTCCATCATTATGCTATTGCTATTGTTTAAAGAAAAACGCTATTAATGCATTTGCAAGTAAAATCCAAAAGCTTATAACCATATGCAATAATTGGCTTGACTTAACAAATGGAGAATTTATATTAGATCCAGATTATTATGAAATAACATAAAAAAGAGCTATCCGATTCTTAAATTGAATCAGATAGCTCTTATCTTTTCAGACAATATTTATGTTACTGTTGCCGATAATCGAGAAATGTTGCCAAATCGTTGCCATTCAGCTTAACTAAACCACAAAAGGTACGGTATTACGCCATTTCAGCAAACGTTTGCATCATTCCCACTCGATAGTAGCCGGCGGCTTTGTGGTAACATCATACACAACTCTGTTGATATTCTTTACCTCGTTTACTATCCTCGCCGAGCATACTTCCAACACTTCGTACGGTATGCGCGCGAAATCTGCTGTCATGAAGTCGGTCGTCGTTACCGCCCTCAGCGCAAGCGTGTAGTCGTAGGTGCGGAAATCGCCCATTACGCCTACCGAGCGGTTGTTCGTCAGCACCGCGAAATACTGACCTATGCTTCTGTCCAGACCCGCTTTCGCGATCTCCTCGCGGAATATCCAGTCTGCGTCCTGCAATATCGTCAGCTTTTCGTCAGTTATCTCGCCCATGATCCTTATCGCAAGTCCCGGGCCGGGGAACGGCTGACGCCATACCAGCGTGTCGGAAAGCCCCAGCTCTTCGCCCAGCTTTCTCGTTTCGTCCTTGAATAACATTCTCAGCGGCTCGATTATGTCCTTGAAATCTACATAGTCGGGCAGTCCGCCTACGTTGTGGTGCGATTTGATTGTCGCCGCGTCGCCCGAACCGGACTCGATAACGTCGGGGTATATCGTGCCCTGCGCTAAGAAATCTACCGCGCCGATCTTCTTCGCTTCCGCCTCAAATACGCGGATAAACTCCTCGCCGATCAGCTTGCGCTTGGTCTCGGGGTCGGATACTCCGTTCAGCTTCGCCATAAATCTGTCCTTAGCGTTCACGCGGACAAAGTTTACGTCCCAGTCGGCGAACGCCGCTTCTACCTCGTCGCCCTCGTTCTTGCGCATGAAGCCGTGGTCAACAAATATGCAAGTGAGCTGGCTGCCGACAGCTTTTGAGAGCAGCGCCGCGAGCACCGAGCTGTCCACACCGCCCGAAAGCGCCAGTAACACCTTGCCGTCGCCGACCTTCTCGCGTATCTCCTTGATAGCAGTTTCAGCGTAATTCGCCATTGTCCAGTCGCCCTTGCAGCCGCAAACGTTTTTAAGGAAGCTGTCGAGCATCGCAAGACCATTCTCGGTGTGGTTCACCTCGGGGTGGAACTGCACCGCATAAAGCTTTTTCTCAGCGTTCGCCATAGCCGCGCATGGGCAGTTGGCAGTGTGAGCAGTGATCTTGAAGCCCTCGGGAATTTTCGCGATGTAGTCGGTATGGCTCATCCACGAGATCGCCTTTTCTGGCATATCCGCACCGAAAAGCACGCAGTCCTTATCATATATAGTTTCAGTTTTGCCGTATTCGGAAGTTATGCAGGTCTTTACCTCACCGCCTAAGGTATGCGCCATAAGCTGCGAGCCGTAGCAGATACCCAGCACGGGGATACCCAGCTCAAAGAGCTCCTTATCGATAGCGGGCGCGCCCTCGCCGTAAACGCTCTGCGGGCCGCCTGTAAAGATTATGCCCTCGGGAGAAAGCTCTTTTATCTCGTCGATAGTTACATTTTTGTATGATTTTACCTCGCAGTAAACATTACATTCGCGCACGCGGCGAGCGATAAGCTGGTTATACTGACCGCCGAAGTCGATTATAAGCACATATTCGTGACCCTTTTGCCTCATTTTAACAACCAATCCTTTCAAAACCGCCAAAAGCGGGCTGATAAAAATACATAATTTATTATAACACAGAAATGGCGATAAAGCAAGTGATTTGGGGGAAAAATTCTAGAATAAAAAATTACATTTGCTAGACTGTCAAAATTCGGCTGATATGTAACTATCACAATGTTGTAAAGCGATTAAGAGATTGATAAGCAATGCCTATATAAAGGTTTGCAGCTATTGTACCAGTCGGTCGGCGACAAAAAGTTTCTTTTTGATCGTCATAAACCTGTTTGTAATTTTCTTCTGTATCTACATTTATATTACAGATATTCCGGATCTGCTCTCTTATATATGGACAAATAAGTTCTAATAAGGCATATATGATCCCATATTTTTTAAAGTTTTCTGCTTCAGAAAGCAAATTATAATTATATTCCGTAATCGTAGAGAGCACCATTGGAAACGTGTACTTGTTCGATTGGTCCACAATATCGTAGTCTTTTTCCCCATAAAGCCTAATGTTTTTCTCTCCCACACAAATATATAAACTCTTAGTTTCATCCGGTATATAATTACTTGTAGCGTGTTTTAACGTCTCATCAATTGACCTATTGATACAATCAATTATCGCTTTTCCCATTTTCTGAGCCAGATCATACACCATAAAATTATTCTCAGAAAGCAGCTTGTTTCCAAAAGCTATCGCTTCATTGCTGAACGGAGATACTTGTATAGTTCGGCTGTTATCATCAATTAAGCCGGACACAGCATCAACTAGTTCTTTAAAAATACCCACTACCTATCCTTCTTTCATATTACGGCTTCTTGAGTTTTCTGACTATTATGCCTATAAAATGCGTTATCCATACCATTGCAAATGAACCGCAGGCGATAAACCATATATAAACAAAAACTGTTTTCATTCCGCCAAAATACTCAAAATTAAAATTAACGTAAAGCGCGCGTATGATTATCATCAAACAAGTCGTTAGAACTGTTGTTATCCCAAAGCGCTCCCACACCCCTAATCTGTTTTCTTTTTCAAAATAAACATTAGGAACTATCTGACTCCCAAATAAAGCCGCTATTTCAATAATATCGGTAAATCGCAGATCTCCGCCGAGTAATTCCTCAATAAATGTTGATACCATTCTGGGCCAAAACGCTACTATTAAAAAAACAGTCATCATAATAAATGACGCGCATAATATTGTAACCAAACAGCCCATATTATCGACAAAATCATTTATTTTTTTTAACTTTTGAATAAAAATTCTTATCATACTTTCTCTACCCAAAGAACCATCTTAACATACGCCGCTACAGCTTCATCTATATTTTTATCTTTTACCATAGCAACTATCTTCGTTATATCTTCGTATATCCTGTTATATATATCTTCTCTGTTCTCCATGCGGTCTATCTTCTCTACGATAGCGGGGGCTGTATCATAATAGATCTTTATCATTTCTCTGCCGAAAAGAGAATCTTTCATATAGTCATCTCTCAGAGATCTCAGCGTTGTAAGCTCGTCGCAGTCATCAGACAAGCCTTTGAATTCACAGCAGGCAGATGTCAGAAAACAGCCCCCGCTGCTTCCGACACTGGTATTTTCAAGCCAATGTGAGCAGGAATCATCAGGATAATAGTAGCTTCTGTACCAATCGCAATATCCTTTTGAATATTGACCTTCAAATTTATAGTACTTACAAGTACCGCATCTACCATCATAAACGCTGTCCATATATTCGTAACTCATACTACTTACCTCTCATATTTTGTATATTTTCATTTTATATGAAGCCGCCTGATTTTTGCTGTACACTCTTAAATAGTGTGTTCCCGAGCTAAAATCTACTTGATAATTTTCAACCGAACCCGAATTGACACAAAAGCCCGTTTCATAATTGCCGCGCTCATCACAAATATCAATATTCAATCCGCCGTAACCTCCTGCGTCAGTTTCTATTGTAAAATAATAGCTGCCGTCAGAATCAAGATCTAATGAATACTCATTCTCCATCAACGGCGCAGAAGTTGAATCGGTAATTATACCCTGGTCGCTTACGCTTGTTATATCATTGATCTGATTAGGAAAGTATATCGAAAATTCACAGCTCTCCCCGCCGCTTAAATAATCGAGCGTTGCTGTATAATTTCCTTTTTCAAGACGGCTGTATGTGACACAAGTTCCTTCGTCAATATCAAAAGACTGAGCAGAGGAAACCAAATTATCCTTCTTATCGTAGAGCGAGATGATAGTTCTTGCGTCTGAAGAACCATTGCTCACGACCAGCGCCAGTGTTCCAGACTGATCAAGCTCAATGTTGAAACTTTTTATAGGGTTATCTTCTGACGTATCAAAAATGACATCGTATGTATCGGGAGAAGGCTGAGTAAAGCTAAGCTTTTCATAATCAGCGTCATTTATATCAGCAATAGATGTTGCTGCTTCATTTGCAGTATCCTGCGTACGCACTTCGGCAGTCGTACTATTTCCGTCAGCACCTTTTGTACACATCTTAAATACGCAAACGAACGTAACTAAAACAAGAATCATAAGTACAAATTTGCCAATAGTCATCGAGCGTTTTCGAGTAGGCAGCGTAATTTTTTTAGGTATAACGTTATAGCTTCCCGACTGCTGACTGGGCGTAGGATTTGTACCACCACTGTTCTTGCTTTTTGGGGAAATACTACTATACGGGCCTTGAGAAAATTTTTTAGAACCTCCCTGCGGATCGTTAAATGAACTCATATTATTCACCTGCTTCTTTTAATTTTAGTAATTTCTTTTTGTATCTGTGCTTTTCTTTTTATAGCCTCAACGCTGGTATCACTGCTATAAAGCGTCAGTGCATTATTAAAATAATATTCAGTGGCTTTTTCATCAAAACCGACAGACCTCTTGCCAAGTTCAAAGCATATCTCAGCCTTATAGCTGTCTTTAAGTTCCAGATCAAGACAATGCATCAGCTCCATATTTGTCATGTCCGGTATATTTTCTTTATGGAAAACACGTTCCTCATTTGATTCGTGCTCTACTCTGCACCACTCGCAGTAATCCTTATTGTAGCTGTCGATCAAATAATGATCCCAACAACCGCACTCGCAGTAACGCAGTTGAGAGATAAATTCACGCAAAGCCTCTGCAAACTCAGCAGCCGTAGGTCTGCACGTCGGGTCAGAAGCGCCGTCCTGGAATGCACGCTTAAAAAGCTGCTGAAGCCTTGGCGTAAGTATATTAAAATCCGGATACCTGTCGGGAACTTTATACCCTCTTGTGATATTTGTGTAGACATAATTTCCCGCCATAGCAGTTGAAACGTCAGACGGCGGCGAGGGTACTGAGGCATAGGCAGACTTTTTATCGTCAATATTATTTATCCTCTGGAAATTGCCGTATGGGCTGACTCCAAGCAAAAGCCTGTGGACATGATATGCCAAACAAAAATAATCAGTATAGATAGTAAACGTTTCGCCCTGAACATCGCCCAGCTTTACATTTTGCTCAATGCAGGCTCTTTTCAGTTCCGGTATAAAAAACAGATCTTTGTAAAGCACCTTGCATTTCAGCAACATTGTTCTTCCGCGATAGTTTACTCTGCAATGAAAACTATCTGCGTCAGTAAGCTGTATATTTCCTGTTTTTCTATCAACAAAAATGTTCTTAGGATTAAAATCGCCTATTATCAGGGAATAGTGATCATTTACATATCCCCTCTTATGTATCTGATCTACCAATTCGCAGAGGTTTTCCGCTATGCATGCTTGATTATATATGGATATTCTGTTTTCAGGTTTATTATATACGTCGAGCAGCACATCTTTGCAGATCAGCTTTTTCATGATAAAGCCTTTGCATTCGCCCTCAAGATTCTCATTATCATAGAGTGCAGCCAGCGGAAACGTAACGTGATCTGCAATAAATTCCGGCCAGTCCATATGCGACATAAGCCTAACTTTCAGTAAAACCTGCGGGTCAGAAGCCTTAAGTATTTTTGCAACAATATTATTATGGCCCTTTATATTGTAAACAACGCCTTCCGCACCTGCTCCAAGCTGTTTTGTAAGCTCATAAACATTATTGTCACTACCGTAATATACCATAATGGATCACCCCTTGATCTTATTCTTTATCTTATCAAAAAAAGAGCCAATAGCGCCGTTTTTATTGTCCTCTGCGTCTTCTTTTGCATCTTCTGCATCCGCAGGACAAGCCTCGCTCTTTTCTGTTTCTTCACCGAACTTACTGCTCTTGTCTATCGGATCTAGACCCCATTCGGCATTTGGCTCGCTTTTATCTTCTTGGGTTTCGGATTCAGCCTCTGCATTATTTGGTGTTTCAATCGCGGGCGGCTCTTCCACTTTGACCTCATCATCTTTCTTTTCCTCAGCAGAAGAATTGCGCTTGCTGACCTCAGCAATTATTTCAGTTACGCATTTGTCTAGTTCTTCGTCAGCCATATCCGGATTGCAGTTTTTTACATGTTCAGTAAACATCTCTTTTGCCGACGAAGGATACAGATCGTAAAAATAAAGGTAACTGTCGACAAGTATTTCAAAAGTACTTTTTTCAGGCAGCGGCTCCCAACGAATCTTGTCTAAAAACGCCTCAGTGTTTATCAACACAGCGGCAGAAAGATCGTCGGTCAAATTTCTGTCGTTAAGTTCGCCGTACACCTCGTCCATATGGTCATCTGTTCCTACCCTTTCCACAAGTTCTGAAATGACACTCCGCTTTTTCTCAGAGAAATCCTGTATAGCTGCGTCATCGAGAGCTTCTCCAATCCAAAAAGACTTGTCTACAAACAGCTCCATTCTTGGAACAAATACCTTGTAGCGATGTGCCTCTAAATATCTCGGTGTACACCAATCCAGCAGACCGTCAGTCATACATACAACTGCCACAGCGTTAAAATCAGCCTTTCCTATTTCAAATCCTCTGCGTGCCAATGTATATACTTCGCCATACTCATTATTCTGTTTTTCGGTAAGTACATGATAATATCCTTTTTCATCAAGAGCGATGATGCCCGAATCCCCTGCGTTAGCATAATAAACAGAATTGCCGTTATATAAAGCAAAAGCAAGCGTAGTTTGATAATCATCTATGTTTTCGCCATTATTATCAACATATCTCTCAATAGCATTTGCGGCAAAATTCATAGCAACTCTTATCAGCGCAAGATAATCTTCATCTTTGCCCATTATAGGGAATGATGCATTTACGATCTTGCATACGCTGTCTACCGCTATTTCAGAAGCTTTATCAGAATGTTTGCATGAACCAACACCATCAGCTACAACCGCCATACGCCAAATACCATTTTCATAAATGACGCTATGGTCTTGACAAACTATATTTCTTATCTTGTGAGATTTTCCCTGCAAGCTGTAATTATAGCTCAACATGCTCAATATAATGACCCCCTTTTATAACACGTAATGACCTCCCATATAAAAACTGATATATAAGAGATCATTATTGTTTCATCTGTATTTGCGATATGTATAATTAAAGATCTTTGACATTAATTTTCCAAGTGTTCTTAGTTCGAGTTTATATTATGTCCAGATCTTCATCAATAGCAACGCGATTTCCGTTGCTGTCTTTTGTAATACCGCCATGGTTGTTTACTGCCCTAAGACTGTCGCTGCTAAGGTCAGTTTTCACCGTATCTCCGGGAGCTGACTGCGACCATGAAACAATACTGTCTGCCATAAACTTGAAGCTTGCAGGTATGCCGTTTATACAATCCTGAGCGTCAATAAAGGCTACTGCCTTGCCGAAACCGTTGACCATTTCTTTATATTCCTTAATGCATACCTCATTCGTCAAGCTTATCATTCGTCCCTCATAATAGGTCGGTATAGTGATAAGATTAAGCTTAGCCGAGGGGGCAGGGTCAGTACGATTAAAATATCTCTGAGATTCTGCATAGATAGCGTCCAAATTTTCGGTGCTGAAGCCATCTGTATAAACGAATATCTGTGCTCTTCGGCACGCTACATTTTGATTATTGTATGCATATCTTCTTTCGCGCACCTTATCTCTTGCCGCAAAAATCGCAGAACCAAGAGCTGTACATCCGCCGGCTTCTAAGACAACGCCGCCATTAAATGATGACAAAGGCTTCCAGTCAACGACGGTACCTACCATATCGTTGAATTGCAAAACGCAAATATCCACGGCATTTTTTTCAGTTTCACTAAGTCCAGAAAGGTTAGCCAAGGAATTTATCATGTTTTCTACCATTTTTATCTTTGTCATTCCGTTTCCTGCATCTTCAAACATCGAAGCACTCGTATCAACGCAAATGACAACAGGCTGATGAGTAGCGTCAAGAGATTTTGGGGTCTCACACATAAGATTATTCGGCATAATATTTCCTCCTGTTTTTTGTTTTATAAAATACTGCACATATCCGCAGCTGCGGATCGTCAGATTATACAAGTTATATAATTTCAGGATATCATCTGTGACTCATATTGTCAATATTTCATGTAACGAATAGCCTGAAAATGACACCAAAATCTATTTTTTGCGTTTTTTCGTCAAATGTATGAAATAAAACAAGCTACTTTAAAAGAAGAAAATACACTTTACCGATGAGCATATTTAACAATATGTCGATAAGTTATATAATGCAAATACCTTCGCCAAGAACTTTGCAATTTTCATCATAGTTTTTTTAAAATTTTTCCTGAATGACGTCATGATCAATCGCACATAGGCGAGAGTGAATACTGTCTGTAATAATTTTAAGACTTGCAGGAATACCATTGACGCAGTCTTTCAGCTTAATGAAAGTAAAAGGATCTTTAAAACCTTTTACCGTTTTTTTATGTATGCCTGCATTCATCTCACCATTTAGATCAACTATCTCTCCATTGTAATACATTGGCAGCGTAAAAACAGTGACCTTTGTATAGAAAGAATGATCAACATCATTGAAACTAGATTGAAACTTTTCATATACCACTTCTATATCTCCAGCATCTGTAAACACAAATATCTGTGGTCTTATAATATTTACACCACAGCTATTATATAAATATTTTCTTTTGTGAACATTCTCTACTGTCGTTAATAAAGCCTCCCCTAATGACGTAGAGCCATATGCCTCTAAACTGATCTTATTTTTAAAATGGCATAAAGGAATCCAGTCGACAACTGTATTTACAGTTTCATCAAACTTCAAAATGCAAATGTCTACTGCATCTTTTTCATCGTCATCCAGTTCGGAAGAATCTATAATAGAATTTATCATATCTTCAAGCATTTTGATCATAGGTACTCCGTTACCGCCATCTGCCAACATAGAGCCGCTTGCATCGACGCAAATAACGATAGGCAAACGGATAAGATCAAAAAAGTCCGGGCGTAAAGTCGGATCATTTGAATTATCAATTGAACGATCAGAATTTGTCATAATACTACCTCCTGTTTTTATAGTTATCTGCAAAAGTACAGCAACAACAGATACGAACACATTTCTGATTTTCATGGTAGCACTGTAAACTTGTCTTGTCAATGATTTATGCACGAACTGCTCGAAAATGGAACTAAAATTTGTTTTTTTGCAGTTATTTCAAAATTTCTCCCCCTTGCCAACCCCAAATTTCTATGCTATACTATAAAATAGCTATATGATTTAGCCCACCAAATTCTCGATAGGACAGATAAAATGAAAAGATCAGTAATTGGCATAATCGCCCACGTCGATTCAGGCAAGACTACCCTCTCTGAGGCTATGCTCTTTCACGCGGGCGAGATACGCAGGCTGGGGCGCGTAGACCACGGCGACGCTTTCCTCGATACCGATGTGATCGAAAAAAAGCGCGGCATCACCGTGTTCTCAAAGCCCGCCGAATTTAGATATAACGATACCTGCTTCACCCTGCTCGATACCCCCGGACACGTCGATTTTTCGGCGGAGACCGAGCGCGCTTTGCAGGTGCTGGACCTCGCCGTGCTCGTCATAAGCGGCACTGACGGCGTGCAGAGCCATACCCAGACACTCTGGCGGCTGCTGCGCAGATACAGCGTGCCGACCTTCGTTTTCGTCAATAAAATGGATCTCGACGGCGCGGATAAAAGCTTCGTTATGCAGAGCTTAGAAAACCGCCTCGGCTCGGGCTTCGTAGATCTTTGCCGACCCGCCGATGAGGTCGCCGAAGACTGCGCCGTTTACGACGAAAACGCCATGAACGAATTTCTCGAAAGCGGCGATGTGCAGACCCAAACGCTCGCCGCCGCAGTTGCACAGAGAAATATTTTCCCATGCTTCTTCGGCTCGGCACTGCGCTCGCAGGGCGTGGAAAAGCTGATGAACGCTCTCGCCGACCTCGCCCCATGCGCGGACGATACGCAGGCTGCCGCTGACTTCGGCGCAAAGGTCTACAAAATCTCGGAGGACGGCGGCGCTAGACTGACTTTCATGAAGATAACGAGCGGCACTCTAAAAATACGCAGTCTGCTGAATTACGCCGCCGAGGGCGAAAACTTTTCAGAAAAGGTCAGCAGGATGCGAATTTACTCGGGCGCGAAATTCCGCTCTGCCGACGCTGCCGAAGCGGGCGCTGTCTGCGCGGTGGAGGGGCTCACTCACACTTTCGCGGGGCAGGGCTTGGGCTGCGAACCTGACTCCGCCCCGCCGCTGCTCGAGCCTGTGCTCACCTACCGCGCCGAGCCGCAGGATAATATTGACGCGCACACCCTGCTCTCCTACTTCCGCCTGCTGGAAAATGAAGACCCTCAGCTGCACGTTGACTGGAACGAACAGCTCGGCGAGATACACGTCAGCATAATGGGCGAAGTGCAGCTCGAAATACTGAAAAATATCCTAAAGCGCCGCTTTGACGTCGACGTAGATTTCGGCGAGGGCAGCATCGCTTACAAGGAAACGCTTGCGCAGGAGGTCTACGGCTACGGACATTACGAACCGCTGCGCCATTACGCCGAAGTACACCTGCGGCTCGAACCCCTCGAGCGCGGGGCGGGTCTGCGGTTTGCGAGCGAGTGCGGCGCGGACGATCTCGATAGAAACTGGCAGCGGCTGATACTCACCCACCTGCGTGAAAAAAAATACATCGGCGCGCTGACAGGCTCGCCCATCACGGATATGAAGATAACGCTGGTATCGGGCAGGGCGCACCTAAAGCACACCGAGGGCGGCGATTTTCGCCAAGCCACATACCGCGCGGTGCGGCAGGGTCTGCGAAGCGGCGAGGGCGTGCTTCTCGAGCCGTATTACAGCTTCACGCTGGAAGTTCCGCAGCAGAACATCGGCCGTGCGATAACGGATATACAGAACATGGGCGGCGAATTTGCCCCGCCCGAAACGCTCGGCGAAACGGCGGTGCTCAAAGGCAGCGCGCCTGTTTCGGAAATGCGCGGATACCAGCAGCAGGTGGTGGGCTACACTAAAGGGCTGGGCAGGCTGATATGTATGCCCGACGGCTACCGCGAATGTCACAACGCCGCCGAGGTCATCGCCGCTTGCGGTTACGAAGCGGACAGCGACCTTGAAAACACTGCTGATTCCGTATTCTGCTCGCACGGGGCGGGTTACAGCGTGAAATGGGACGAGGTGGAAGAGCACGTTCATATTCCGCCCGAGGGCAGGCGTGTGAGAACCGCCGAACCTCAGCCGCAGAGCCGCGCCGAAGATTTCGTCCGCCGCGCCGCGAGCGATAAAGAGCTGATGGAGATATTCGAGCGCACATACGGCAAGATAGACCGCGAAAAGCGCTACGCCATGCGCACGCCGAAGAAGCAGGAGCGCGTGTCATCGAAACCGCAGCATATCTATAAAGGTAAGGAATACCTGCTGGTAGACGGCTACAACATGATATTCGCGTGGGAAGAGCTGAAAAAAGCGGCGGCGCAGAGCCTAGACCTCGCGCGCAGTATGCTGGTCAACAGGCTTTGCAATTATCAGGGGTACAAGCAGTGCGAACTGATACTGGTGTTCGACGCCTACAAGGTGCACGAGGCGGAGCGCGTGGTGGAAAACTACCACAACATCAGCATAGTCTACACCAAAGAGGCGGAAACGGCTGACACATACATCGAGAAAACGGCGCACAAACTCAGCCGCGAGCACAAAGTACGCGTGGCTACCTCAGACGGCATGGAGCAGGTGATAATCATGGGCGGCGGCGCATTCAGAATGTCGGCGCAGGAGCTGCACGAGGACGTAGAGCGCACCGAGCGCGAGATACGGGAATTCATCGCGAAGATGAAGTGAAGCAGATAAAACCACGGGCTGAGGGAAAGCGCTCCTCAGCCCGTGTTTGCGTTATTTCTCTCTCGCCCTGATGCAAAAATCGCAGTACTCGCCGCCGCCCGCAAGGGTCTGCGTGCGCTCGAATGAGAATTTGTCGAGGTTGCCGTACATATGCACGTCGCTCTCGCAAAAGCCCGCTTTCAGCTCGGGGCAGCCCAGATCCTCCATATATCGGCAATAGGGGCAGCTTAGAATGTCAAAGTGCGCCTCGCGCTTATTGAAAACGCCGAAACGGTTTTTAAAGCCAGCCTCCTCGCCAAAGCCTTTCGCCGCCATTTTCTTCATGGCGGGCAGGAAGATATTCGCGACCCCCGGCAGGTTCACCGCTTTGTTGATGAACTCGCCCGACTTCCTGCTGTACGCCATAGCCGCGGTGTGCACCCAGCCGAAAGCCTGCTCGGGGTAATATTTCATCACCGTTTTGTAAAGCGCCGCCCGCTCGCAGCACTGCTTCCAATGCACCAGCGCGACCTTGCCGAGGTCGGGGTGAAGCGCGAGCATTTTGTAATACTCGTCGTTCGCCTGCCGCTGTATCTGCTCAGCGCTGCCGCCCGCCGCCGAAACGTTCTCAAACACCGAGCTGTACGAAGCGCTTTTTATGTAGATATTTTTCCTGCCCATGATGTGCTCCTTCCGCGAGTTAGCTTTAGCTAACTCGGCTGTTAAAAATATGCCGCGCGGTGTGCACGGCGGTGATATTTAGTGAAGTATAGTGTAAACAAATCTGCCCATGTTTTCGCCGTTGCAGAACGAAAGATAAGAGATCAGCGCGAAAAACAGCGCGCCTGCGGCTATTTTTATATGGTTAGGCTTACTGAGCCACTCTATGAAACTTTTCATGTTTATACTCCTCCCGAGAAATGCATATTGCATTGCTTTTTATCTATTATATCACTTGCCAAACTGCTTGTCAATATTGCGCGCGGCTATTGACATTATCCATAAAATGAGCTATACTTTATTATGATAAATAACGAAAGGAGCGCTGAAAGAATGAGCCTTGCCGAGCCTGAGCTTTTTGCCGACGAATCCCCCTGCGTGCAGTCGCAGCGCGTGATATACACCCCCTCGGCTTTCGCCCGCAGCACACTGCTCTACTTGCAGGAGGCGGGCACGCTTACCGCCGTAAAGCCGCACTCCTCCTCGCGCAGCGGTCTGCGCTCTTTCCTCTGCTTCGTAGTGCTTTCGGGGTCGGGCACGCTGGATTACGAGGGCGAGGTCTACCGCCTGCAAGCGGGCGACGCGGTATTCATCGACTGCCGCAAAAACTACGAGCACTCGACCTCCGATGACCTCTGGAGCCTGCAATGGTGCCACTTTTTCGGCGTGCAGATGCAGACGATTTACGAAAAATATATCTCGCGCGGCGGCAGACCCGTTTTCCGCCCGCAAAACTGCGCGGCGCTGAAAGACAACCTCTCGCGCCTGCGCGCCATAGCCGACTCAGCCGACTACATTCGCGATATGCGCATAAACGAAGAGCTAAGCGCCCTGCTGACAAAGCTGATGGAAAGCTCGTGGAACCCCGAAAACACATTTACCGCCAAGAAAAAGGTAGAGCTTAGCCGAGTGAAAAACTATCTCGACGAGCACTACGCCGAAAAAATGACGCTGGACGAGCTGGCGGCGAAGTTTTACATCAATAAATTCTATATGTCGAAGATATTTCGCGAAACTTACGGAACAACAATAATAGCCTATCTCGAGCAGCTTCGTATCACAAAAGCGAAAAATTTATTAAGATTTTCAGATATGACGGTAGACGAGATAGCATACCGAGTAGGACTGAAAGACGCCAATTATTTCAGCCGTTTGTTTAAAAAAGTAGAGGGCATGACCCCCTCGCAGTATCGGCGGCTGTGGTGATATTAGATAAAGTTCAAAGTTTCGTAATAAAGCCAATATTGTGCTAATAAATATCCCGATAAGCGGTTGAACGGGCAGCGAAAAAGGTGTATAATCATGTTGTGATTTGTAAGCTTCTCAAAAACCGAAAGTTATGAAAGAGGGATAATATCATGAAAACTGCACTCATTACAGGCATCACCGGTCAGGACGGCTCTTACCTCGCGGAATTTCTGCTGGAAAAAGGCTACGCGGTACACGGCATAACCCGCCGCGCTTCCATCTCAAACACCGCGAGGATAGACCACATCATCGACAAAATAAAGCTGCACGACGGCGACCTTACCGACTCGACCTCGCTGATACGCATTATAAAAGAAGTACAGCCCGACGAGATATACAATCTCGCGGCGCAGTCGCACGTTCAGGTATCATTCGACGTTCCCGAATACTCGGGCGACGTTGACGCTATAGGCGTGCTGAGGATACTCGAGGCTGTAAGAATGCTCGGCATGGAGAAAAAGGCCAAGATATATCAGGCTTCGACCTCTGAGCTTTACGGCAAGGTAGAGGAAGTTCCCCAGCGCGAAACTACGCCTTTCCACCCGTACAGCCCCTACGCCATCGCTAAGCAGTACGGCTTCTGGATGATAAAAGAGTACCGCGAGGCTTACGGTATGTTCGCGGTAAACGGCATACTCTTCAACCACGAGTCTGAGCGCCGCGGCGAAAATTTCGTCACCCGCAAGATCACACTCGCGGCAGGCAGGATAGCCGAGGGTCTGCAAGACCACCTCGAGCTGGGCAATATGGACTCTCTGCGCGACTGGGGCTACGCTAAGGACTACGTTGAGTGTATGTGGCTCATCATGCAGCAGGAGCAGCCTGACGATTTCGTTATCGCGACGGGCGTTCAGCACACTGTCCGCGACTTCACCGAAAAGGCTTTCGCGGCAAACGGCATAACTATCCGCTGGGAGGGCAAGGGCCTCGACGAAAAAGGCTACGACGCCGAAACGGGCAAGATGCTCGTTTGCGTAAACCCCGCGTGGTTCAGACCTACCGACGTTGACAACCTCTGGGGCGACCCCACCAAGGCAAAGACAGTGCTGGGCTGGGATCCGCAGACCACAAGCTACGAGCAGCTTATAGACATAATGGCAAAGCACGACAGAGAGCTTGCGAAGCGCGAAAAAGCTCTTAAAGCCGCGAATGTTTGAAACGGGGGCAGTTCAAAATGATGGAAAAGAACGCTAAGATATACGTTGCAGGACACAAGGGCATGGTAGGCTCGGCGATAGTACGCGAACTGGAAAAGCAGGGCTACACCAACATCATCACCCGCAGCCACAAAGAGCTTGACCTTTGCAGACAGGACGCGGTTGAGAAATTTTTTGCTGAGGAAAAGCCGGAGTACGTTTTTCTCGCGGCGGCTAAGGTAGGCGGAATAGTTGCCAACGAAAACGCCCTCGCCGACTTCATGTACGAAAACATGATACTAGAGATGAACGTTATCAACTCGGCTTGGAAAAACGGCTGCAAGAAGCTGGAGTTTCTCGGCTCTTCCTGCATATACCCCAGAATGGCGCCGCAGCCTATGAAAGAAAGCTGCCTGCTGACCTCTGAGCTGGAAAAGACCAACGAAGCTTACGCTCTCGCGAAGATCTCGGGGCTGAAATACTGCGAATTTCTGAACCGCCAGTACGGCACCGACTACATATCCGTAATGCCTACAAATCTTTACGGCCCTAACGACAACTACCACCCTACCCACAGCCACGTTCTCCCCGCGCTGATAAGACGTTTCCACGAAGCTAAAGAGCAGGGGCTACCCTACGTTACCTGCTGGGGCGACGGCTCGCCGCTGAGAGAATTTCTATACGTTGACGACCTCGCGAACCTCTGCGTTTTCCTGATGAACAATTACAGCGGAAACGAAACGGTGAACGCGGGCACTGGCAAGGAGCTTACGATAAAAGAACTTACCGAGCTTACCGCAGAGGTGATCGGCTACAAGGGCGAGATTCGCTGGGATACCTCGAAGCCGAACGGCACTCCCCGCAAGCTGCTCGACGTGAGCAAGGCGGCCGACCTCGGCTGGACGTACAAGACCGAGCTGAAAGACGGCATAAAGCTGGCTTACGAGGACTTTCTCAACAACCCGATGAGAGCTGAAAGATAAATTTTAACGCAACACCGCACAGGCGTGAACTGCTTGTGCGGCATTGCCATATTATAGGAGAACAAAAAAATGAACATTGTACTGTTATCAGGCGGCTCGGGGCAGAGATTGTGGCCGCTTTCAAACGATATTCGCTCAAAGCAGTTTATAAAGCTTTTTCACACCGAAGACGGCGGGCTGGAGTCGATGGTACAGCGCGTTTACAGGCAGATAAAGACCGCCGACGTGAACGCGAGCGTGACCATAGCCACCTCGAAATCGCAGGTGAGCGCTATACACAACCAGCTCGGCGACGAAGTGGGCATAAGCATAGAGCCTTGCCGCCGCGACACTTTCCCCGCGATAGCGCTGGCGGCGGCGTATCTGCACGATGTAAAAAAGATACCCGCCGAAGAAGCGGTAGTCGTATGCCCCGTAGACCCCTATGTAGAGCCCGACTACTTTGAAGCGCTCGGAAAACTGGGCGACTACGCGCGCGAGAGCGAGGCGAACCTTGTGCTGATGGGCATAGAGCCTACCTACCCCAGCGAAAAGTACGGCTACATTATCCCTGCGGACGGCGGCGAGATAAGCCGCGTGAACAAATTCAAGGAAAAGCCCGACCGCGCTACGGCGGCGGAATACATATCGCAGGGGGCGCTTTGGAACGGCGGTGTTTTTGCATTCCGTTTGGGGTATGTGCTCGACCGCGCGCACGAGCTGATAGATTTTAAGGACTACAACGACCTTTTCAAGCGTTACGATACGCTTGAGAAGATAAGTTTCGACTACGCGGTGGTAGAGCACGAGCCGCTGATAGAGGTCATGCGCTTTTCGGGAATGTGGCGCGACCTCGGCACATGGAACACCCTCACCGAGGCGATGGACAGCCGCAGCGTAGGCGAAGCGCTCTTTAACGACGAATGCAGCAACGTGCACGTTGTAAACGAGCTGAACGTGCCTATACTCTGCATGGGGCTGAAAGACGTGGTAGTTTCGGCAAGCCCCGAGGGCATACTGGTTTCTGACAAAGAGCAGTCGAGCTACATAAAGCCCTTTGTAAACACCCTAGACCACAAGGTCATGTTCGCCGAAAAATCATGGGGCAGCTTCCGCGTGCTGGACATCGAGAACGAAAGCCTTACCATAAAAGTAACGCTGAACGCGGGGCACGGCATGAACTATCATGCGCACGAGTACCGAAACGAGGTATGGACAGTTATCCGCGGCGAGGGCAAAGCCGTAATCGACGGCGCGGAGTGCAGCGTGAAAGCGGGCGACGTGCTTGAAATGTCCGCGGGCACAAAGCACACCGTGACCGCGATCACCACGCTTGAGATGATCGAAGTGCAGCTTGGCAGAGATATTTCGGTGCACGATAAGATAAAATACGAACTTTAAAAACGAGGTAACAGCATGAGCAAAACTCTGAATACGGGAAACAGATACAAAAACTTATTTTTACAGCAGTCATATTTCGACAATACCGACCTTTACAGCGAGATACTGCGGCGCGAGCGCACAGACGACTCGCACAAGCTGCCTGTATGGGATTACGTTATACTTTCGGCCTCAAACGAAGCGCAGGCTATGGCTTACGAGCAGCAGATAAGCTGGCGGCTGAAAAACCGCGCGCTGCCCGCCGCGACGAAGTACGCCGTTATCCCCGACCCCGAGGGCAAGCGGGTAGGCTCGGGCGGCGCTACGCTGAACGTTTTGAGATACATAACCGAGCACGACGAGCGCGAGCTTTCGCAGCTAAGGATAATGGTGCTCCACAGCGGCGGCGACGCTAAAAGAACGCCGCAGTACAGCGCCTGCGGAAAAATATTCTCGCCCGTGCCGCGTATGCTGCCGAACGGCAGGCGCAGCACGCTATTTGACGAATTTATGATCTCGATGTGCGGCATACCCGCGCGCATCTCGAGCGGTATGCTGGTCTGCTCTGGCGATGTGCTGCTGCTCTTCAACTCCCTTCAGCTCGACTTTTACGAAGAGGGCGCGGCTGCGCTTTCGATAAAGGAAAGCGCCGAGGTCGGCAAGAACCACGGCGTATTCTTAGGCAGCGGCGATGGATATGTGCGCCGTTTCCTGCACAAGCAGTCGGTAGAAAATCTCAAAAAAGTGGGCGCTGCCGACCAGCGCGGAATGATAAACATCGACACCGGCGCGGTGATATTCAGCGGCGGTTTGGTAAAAACGCTATACTCGCTGGCAGACACGCCCGAGAAATTCGCGGCTATGGTGAACGAAAAGGTGCGCCTTTCATTCTACGCCGACTTCCTCTACCCATTGGCTGAGGACAGCACTCTGGAGCAATTTTACAAAGAGCAGCCCGAGGGCGATCTCAGCCCCGAGCTTGACGCGGCGCGCGAAAAGATATGGGAAAAGCTCAGCGGATACCGCATGAAGCTGATACGCTTCTCGCCCTCCTCATTCCTGCACTTCGGCACTACGCGCGAGCTGCTGAAGCTAAACGCCGAGGACATAGGCAGCTACGGCGAGCTGGGCTGGCGCGGCGTTGTCAACAGCAATTACCACGGCGAGGGCTTTGCAGCTTCAAATTCATACATCAGCACGCGGGCGAAAGTAGGCGCGGGCAGCTACATAGAGGACAGCTACATCCACCACAACGCCGTTATCGGCAAGGGCTGCGTTATCTCGGGCTGCACTATAGGCAAAGCGCGCAGCGGCAAGAATGAAAAGCCGATAGTTATACCCGACGGCACAGTGGTGCACGGTCTGAAACTCGCCGACGGCAGATTTGTAGTGCGCGTTTACGGCGTGAACGATAACCCTAAAGAAGCGAAGCTTTTCGGCAAAGAGATAGACGAACCGCTTTGGACAAAGCCCCTCTACCCCGCCGAGCGCACCTTTGCGGAAGCGCTGAACGCGAGCCTTTCGGGCGAAGCAAAGGGCGAACTTTTCAGCCTTAAAGACAGCTTCAACGGCGCGGACGTTACCGCGATACTGCCCTGGCAGGAAAAGCTGAACGACAAGATAAAGATAGAGAGCCTGCTGGAAGCCATAGACGCGAACCTGCCCGCCGAGCAGGCGGCGGAGATATTCAAGACGGGCATTTCCGAGCGCGTGAAGAACAAGCTTTTGAAAATGGCGGAAAAGCTCGACTGCGCCGACCTCGGCTCTTTCAGCAGAAAGATACGCATTTACTACTATCTCTCGAAGCTGACGGACGAAGAGAAAAACTGCGACCGCTGCTTTGAAACCATACGCGACACGATATTGCGCACGGCGCTGAAAGACACCGATTACCGCGCGGATTACGTTATCGCGAAAGACGAAGTAGTTACGAAGCTGCCGGTACGCGTGAACTGGGGCGGCGGCTGGTCTGACACACCGCCATACTGCATGGAGCACGGCGGTACAGTGCTGAACGCGGCGATAAAGCTGGGCGGCGAACTGCCGATAGAGGTGACGATAAAGAAGCTGCCCGAAAGCAAGATGGTTCTCGCGAGCACCGACGTAGGCAGCTACGAGGAATTTACCGACATAAAGAAACTGCAAAACTGCAGCGACCCGATGGACGCTTTCGCACTGCACAAGGCGGCGCTCATCGCCTGCGGCGTTATCCCATACGAGGAAAACGTATCGGTAGAGGAGATATGCGCGCATCTGGGCGGCGGACTTTATATGAACACCCGCGTTATCGACATACCTAAGGGCAGCGGTCTGGGCACAAGCTCGATACTGGCGGCGGCTTGCGTAAAGGGCATTTTCAGCTTCATGGGCGTGAAGTACACTGAGGACGAGCTTTACAACACCGTGCTTTGCATGGAGCAGATAATGTCTACCGGCGGCGGCTGGCAGGATCAGGTAGGCGGTGCTTCGGCGGGCATAAAGATGGTCTCGGCAGACAAGGCGCTGAAGCAGAAGATAATCTGCACGCCGCTGCGCATCGACAACGGCACTCTGCGCGAACTTAACGAGCGTTTCGCGCTGATATACACGGGTCAGCGCAGGCTGGCGAGAAACCTGCTGCGCGACATCGTGGGCAAATACGTCGGCGGTGACCCCGATGTAAACGAGGTGCTCTACCGCGTACAGCAGATGGCCGTGCTCATGCGGCTTGAGCTTGAAAAAGGCAGGATCGACGGCTTGGCGAAGCTGATGAACGAGCACTGGGAGCTTTCAAAGCGGCTGGACAAGGGCTGTACCAACACCTGTATCGACCAAATATTCCTTTCGATAGAAGACCTGATAGACGGCAAGATGATATGCGGCGCAGGCGGCGGCGGATTCATACAGGTCATCATGAAAAAAGGCGTGACGCTTGAGCAGATGCAGGAGCGGCTCGACGAAGTGTTCTCCGAATCGGGCGTAGGCGTTTGGAAAACCGAGTTTTACATGGGCTAAAAATACGCAAAAAAGACCTCTTCCACCAATCGTGAGAGGTCTTTTTCTATATCTAAATATCAATAATTTTCAGCGTGTACATCGAAACAGCTCTTCGAGCGGGCGCATATGGGAAATGCCTCGGGGGCTTTTTTGCCTGAATATCTATTAGCCATCTGTATTTCTCCTTCGTCAAGTTTTTTCACGAAAAAGCACGACCGCCGCCGCGCAGAATATCAAGTATCCGCCCAGAACCTCGAGTGGGAATTTCCAGAGCGCGCTTTGGTCTATCAGAAAAGGCAAAGTTGCTATCGCGCCGCAAGGCGGAAAGTACAGCCCCAGCCTATCTACCTGCCAAAGCACCGCCCCGCAGGCGACCGCCGCCGAAAACGCCATCGGCAGACCCGCGCCTACGCTCAGCGCCGCGCGCATTATCGTACCTATGAAAGCCGCACCGCCTATCAGCAATACCGTCTGCCAAATCCTGCCGCGCGGCTTTGAGTTCGGCTTGCTAAGCTCAAAAAACGCAACGATGAGCGGCGGCGCGGTAATGAATATCTCGCCGAAATATGCGGGCAGAAGGCATATCGCCGCGGCGGTCAGCGATTGTTTTGCACGCAGTTTTATCAGCCCGCGCGTGCGCGCTTCGGGTATAAATCCGCACTTTTCGCGCAGACCAAACCGCTCGAGTATCGTCTGAACGCCCAGTATCAGCGCCGTCATGCCCAGAGCGGAGATGAGGTACGCCGCCCCGCCAGTCTGCATAAGTATCGGCAGAACGCAGGCGGATATTGCGGGCACAAATCCGCAGCCGAGCAGAGTTATATACCCCGCCGCGCAGAATATCCCAAGCGGCGCTTGCACCCAAACGGGCAGCGGCAGCAGACGTACTATCGCAGCGCCCGTGCCTGCCGAGAGCGCCACCGCCGCGAAAAGCCGCAGCTTTGAGGTGTTCCAGACCTGCTTCGGCGCAGCCAGCGCGCCTATCGCGATAGCCGTTATCTCGGGGAAAATTATCTCCCGCTCGCCCGTTATCTCCGCCGCCGCGACCATTCCCGCCGCAAGCAGCACCGAGATCACGGCGGGCAGCCATGTTTTTTTATCCATCAAAATTTTTGCACTCCCCATATCAAAAGCGCCCCCGCACCCGCGGAAGCGCCATGTGTTTTATTCAGTTTTGATAAACCCTTTTCTGAAAAGCGGTATCATCATCGCGCCAGCCGCGTTGCCGAGCGACATCACAAGCAGGTACAGCAAGGTACGCATACTCCATACGCCCGCAAGCGTGAAGTAGTACATATTCGCCACGCAGTGCTCGAAGCCGCTGATTATAAAGACGACTACGGGCAGGAATATCGCGAGTATCTGCCCCAGCGTGTTTTTTATGTTCTTGCTGCCGTCCGCCGCTATGAACATCAGCACGCCGCAGAAAAACGCAAGTATGAAAATGCTCAGCAAGCCGTCCTCGAGCTTTACGCGGCATATCTCACGCGCGCCTTCGCTTATGCCCGCAATGCGCGTTTGCCGTATCAGCAGCGCCGCCAGCACCGCGCCCGCTAAGTTGCCGAGCCATATCAGCCCCAGTTCGCCGAGGTACGCCGCTTCGCGCTCTACCGCGTAGCCGACCTTGCCCGTAAAGAGGTTGAAGCCGAAGCTGAGTATCACGAAAAGCCCCGTGCCGAAAAGAAAAGCGCCCAGAAATTTGTTGCCGCAGGAAAGGTAGACCGTGCCGCCTATCGCGATGGCGAAGCCTGTAAGCACCGCGCGCAGCAGAATGTCAGCAATTTTTCTCATGTGAAAATTTATCTCCTTATATATAGATCCATATATAATTATATAGTATTTTCGCCTGACTTGCAATAGGCGCGGGCTTTATTTACAGTTTATTATCATGTTAGCCTGCCGCAACATATACGCGCTTTCAGTTCTGGAAATTCACCGCCATCTCGGTAAGCATGGGGTACGCCGCAAGCTCGCCGCTATCGAGATCTTCGCGGTGCATATCCACCGCAGTTACCGCGCTGTTGCCGTAGGTGGTGTAGTAGTAGATGCCCTTGTCCGCGTTGCAGCAGGAGGTGTATATCGTTATCTCGTACTCACCTTCAGCTACCTCACAGCAGCCCCTTTGCTGGTCTACCGCGCCGAGTATGTGGAAAAACTGGCTGACGTTTTCCGCCTCGCCGCCGCCCGATACCGAGTTTGCCAGCACATACGCCGCCCGCACGAACCGCGACTGCGAGGAAAGGTCGCCCGGCAGACCCAGCGCGCCCATCCCGCGGCTGTAATGCGAAAGCTTCAGCTTATCGGAAAAGCAGTTGCGCGGCTGCTTCGGCGAGAGGTGCATAAAATCGTTCAGGCGGAACATCTGCGCGGGGAATGGCGGATTGTTCGTCAGCACGCCCGCGGGGTCATCGTAGACCTGCACGCCCTCCGCGGTAGATTCCACGACTATAGTCTGCTGCTTATCGGCGATGATCCAGTGAAGCTGCGCCGTGGGCATCTGCGGGCTGAAAGGCGTATCGGTAAGGTTTATCTGCGCTATCACCCGCCGCGCCTGCTCGACGCTTTCGCAGCTGCTGAGTATAAACGGTATGAACTCGTATTGCGCCACGTTTTTCGCGCCCGCCGCAGGCTTTGCGTACTTGGCGTTGCCGACGAAATTCAGCCCCGCCATGCCTAAGCCCTTTTCGTTCACCGCGTCGTAATAAAGCGGGTAGCCGCCCGCGATGTGCGCCGTACCTATCATCGCGAAATGCTCAGCCGAAGCGCTGCCGTCGGAAAAACGCAGCTCAAAGCGGCGCGGCATTACCGCTATCTCCTCGCCGTATGAGCTTTCGTAATCGAGCGTTCTGCCGAAATACATATCGTCTGTTTTATAAACTGCTGCCGTACACATAAAGCATTACCCTCCATAAAAAAATTCTTGCATATATTATACCACACCCCGCCGCTAAAAATCAAGTGCTGAGCTGTATCCTAATATAACACATTTAACTACATAACAGGAACTTCACACAAATTTCGCTCAATTTTCAACAAAGTCTGTTGCATTTTGTTAGGAATAGTTGTATAATAAATACATAAAATATATGACAGCCGCGCTTTACAACCGCTGTCTTGACGAAAGGAAATGTTTTGATATGGCTAACAGAATGATACTTAACGAGACCTCGTACTTCGGCGCGGGCGCTATCAGCGAGATAGTTACCGAAGCGAAAAAGCGCGCTTTTAAAAAGGCGCTGGTAGTTACCGACCCCGACCTTATCAAATTCAACGTAGCGCAGAACGTTACTAAGCTGCTTGAAGAAGCGGGTCTGGCTTACGAGATATTCTCGCAGGTAAAGGCGAACCCCACGGTAGCGGTAGTAAAGGCGGGAATCGAGGCTTTCAAGAAGGCTGAGGCTGACTACCTTATCGCGATAGGCGGCGGCTCTTCTATGGATACCGCAAAGGCTATCGGCATCATAATCGCGAACCCCGAGTACGCCGACGTTACCTCGCTGGAAGGCGCAGTTGACACAAAGAACCCCTGCGTTCCCATAATCGCCGTTCCCACCACCGCGGGCACGGCTGCCGAAGTTACCATCAACTACGTTATCACCGACGAGGAAAAGAAGCGCAAGTTCGTATGCGTAGACCCCCACGATATACCCGTAGTAGCCGTTATCGACGCGCAGATGATGTCCTCTATGCCTAAGGGACTCACCGCTTCGACAGGTATGGACGCTCTTACCCACGCCATCGAGGGCTACACCACTCTCGGCGCATGGGAGCTTACTGACATGATGCACCTCAAGGCTATCGAGGTTATCTCCCGCTCGCTGCGCGCAGCCTGCCAAAACGACCCTAAGGGCAGAGAAGATATGGCGCTCGGCCAGTACATCGCGGGCATGGGCTTCTCTAACGTAGGTCTTGGCGTGGTACACGGCATGGCTCACCCCCTCGGCGCTTTCTACGACACTCCTCACGGCATCGCAAACGCTGTACTGCTGCCCTACGTTATGGAATACAACGCTCCTTACACCGGCGAGAAGTTCAAGTACATAGCTGAAGCAATGGGCGTTGACACCACGGGCATGGATCAGGAAGCTTACAGAAAGGCTGCCGTAGACGCTGTAAAGCAGCTCTCAAAGGACGTTGGTATCCCCGAAAAGCTGCATGAGATAGGCGTTAAGGAAGAAGACCTCCCCGCGCTTTCGCAGTCGGCATTCGACGACGTTTGCACCGGCGGCAACCCCAGACCCTGCACAGTAGAATCTATCCTCGGTATCTACAAGACAGCGTTCTGATAAACAGATAAACAGATAACTCGGATAAATGAAATAAGTCGAATATAAAAGAGCGGCGCAGCTTTCTTACAAGGCTGCCCGCTCTTTTTTGCGTTAATCCAAATTGTCAAATTCGTCCGTTTCGCAGAATGTCTGCACGTCGTAGAGGAAAAGCACCTGATCGTAGTCGGCGGGGTCGGCGAAATCCTCCAGCTTCTCGCCCTCCTCCAGCATACCGGGGTCTACCAGCGTTATCTCAGAGTAGTGCGGCGCTAAAAAAGGTATCATACTGTTAGCGTAATCCGACTTGATTATCAGCAGCTTCGGCAGATCTTTGCCCGTAGTGACCACCTGCGTGCACTTGAAATTGCTCGCGCCGAGGTAGTAGGAGTATTTGTCGGCGCTGTTCAGCCCCGCGGAATTGTAGAGCGAGGTCTTGCTGTAAGTCTGCTTGTCGCGCAGCATTTTCACCGACTTTACATAGCTGCCGTATTTGCAGCGGTAGGCGGTAATGGTGTCCTCGCTTACCCGCCGCACGCCGCTTTTCGCTGAAAGCTCGCCGCGGTAGTAAATGTGCGAATAGTCCATATCGTAATTCGCGAGGGTATACGGCGCGCTGCCCATCTTGCCGATAGCCGCCGAGTACGCCTCGTAAGCGCCCGCCTGCGTCCAGTAGGGGTCGGTGCGGAAGTAGATGTAGCTGTCGCGCGCGGAGTATAGAGCGCTGAAAACGTCCAGCGGGTTTACCGCCTCGTCGATGTCGAAATAAATATCGTCGATCAGCTTTTGCTGGTCTATCGCCCCCGCCGAATCGGGAAGCTCGCTGCGGTATATGCCCGAAGCGGTCGGCGCGAGCATTATGTACATCGAAGCACCCTTGTACTTCTTGTAAAAAGCGTTAATATCTGCAACGTTTTTATCCCGCCGCGACTTATCGTAATCTGAAAAAACGTCCACCAGCATATCGCGCTCTTTATCGTGATAAACGCTGCGAAACTGCCGCATGCCCGTAAGCTCAGCCGAGCGCGCGCAGAGCGACTCCCAATTCGCCTTGAACGGAAAATTGCTCACGGCGTAGTCCTCAGCCGCCTGCCGCACATTGCCGTGCTGTTCCAGCGCTTTTTTAAAAGGCTTGCCGTGCTGAAAAAACACCGTGCTCACGCCTATCATAGCAGTTACCGCGAAAAACATGATTATGCTTATGCAGTTCAGCACCTTTTTCATATCGTTATCCCGCACCCGCCTTTCTTAGTCAGTATATCATGTAAGCCGTGCATATCATCAGCAGCACCAGCTCGATAACAGGGAAAGCTACCCTGTACCAGCCCGCCCCCGCGCGTTTGAATATAGTAGGTATAATGCTGTTTGTAGTAAATATCGCCATGATTATCAGCGGCACGCTTATCCCCGCCAGATACTCTATATAGCCGTTCTGCGTGCCTGCGGCAGGGGCGTTGAGCATTTTCAGCAGACCTCTGCCCTGCGCCGCCTGCGGAACATACGCCGCCGCCCCGCATATGAACATTATCGCGGCGGAAAGCGTTTTGCGCAAGGTCTTCGGCATTTTTCTGCCCGCGCCCGCTGTCTCGGCGATCATCGCCGCCGAAAGTATCAGCCCGCAGACCAGCCAGCCCGCGGTAAAGCCGTACCACATCACCGCCGCCGTTACCGATACCAGCACGCCGCAGCAGGCAGCCGCCTTGCCGCCCCTGCCGCCAAGTCTGCGAAGCGGGGCGGCGATATAGTCGCGCGACCACTCGTAAAGCGGTATGTTCATCTCGCGCACCGAGTTTTTCACGCCGTCTTTGAATATCCTGCGGCGAAAAGCGGGCTTTACGGGGAAGCCCAGCATCAGCGCCGCGCCCCTGCCCATATTCAGCATACCGTTAAGCGTGGTGCAGAAGCAGGCGCAGAATATCATGACAGCCAGCCATGCGGGCGCTCCGCGAACGCTCTCAAAGTCGGTCTTTTTCACGTCCTCAAGCGCGCGGCTGAGCGGCTCGGCGATCATCAGATACTCCGCCAGACCCGTGATGTAACATCGCACGCCTTCAGCCGTTTTCTCAAGCGTCACCTTCGGCTCGGCAAAGGTTTTGCGGAAATTTTTGTATTTCAGTATAGGCCCGAACCCCAGCGACGGGAAAAAGCCCGTGTACGCCGCCAGCGCGCTGAATTTCGTCTGCGCCTCGCAGTCGCCGCGATAAACGTCGGTGAGGTAGGAGATCATGTGCGCCGCTATCACCCCCGCGCCGAAAAGTTTCAGCCCGTAAGGCAGGTTCGGCGCGAGCGCCCCGCCGTGCGCGAATATCAAAAACGCCGCCCCGCAAAGCAGAGCGTTGCCCGCAAGCACCAGCCGCCGCCGCGCGAGCTTCGGCTTTTCGCCGTCCTTTTTCGCGCGGCCGTTGTATATCGCGATGCCCGAGAAATACGCTGTCAGCAGCAATGCGAAATATACCGCCGCCCCGCGCCAATCCGCCGCGGATATGAATAGCAGGTTGCCCGCGAATATCAGCAGCGGACGGCGTTTCGCGGGGATAAGCGCGTAGATAAGCATGAAAACGGGCAGAAAAAAGTATGGAAAAAGTACGTTATACAGCTCCATTTTCGTCCTCCCTTTCCGCAAATATCCCGCCGCACACCTCCGCCAAACTATCGGGCGTGTACATGGAATTAAGCACGTCGAGCAGGGCATGCGCCGAAAGCCCATCGGGCAGACCCAGCTCCGCCGCCAGCCGCGCACGCTTTTCCGCCGCGCTGCCCGTGCCCGAAAGCCCCAGCATATACATATCGCCGCCCGTAATGCCGCCGTGCGCCGCGCTTTCGCCGTCGAGCTGCGCGCCCGCGTTTTCCAGCAGACCCCGCAGCGTTTCGGCGCTGATGCCCTCTACGCCGAGCGTGCCCTCTTTCGAGGGGGCAGCTTTTCGCCGCTCCTTGCCCTTTATCTGCGGTATATGCAGGTTCAGCACGCGGCTTTGCAGCTCTTTTGGCAAGATCTGCTTTATGTACGCGCGTATCTGCCTGCCCGCCGCGTCGGAATCGGTCATTACGATCAGCCCCGTTTTCTCGGCGTAAAAGCGCAGCAGCGCGCAAAGCTCTTTATCCTTATAAATGCCGAAGCCGTGAGTAGTGATGATAACGCCGTCTACCAGCGAGGCAAGCTTTATCTTATCGTACTTGCCCTCTACCACCAGCGCTTGTTTCAGCTTTATTTTTTCAGACATCTTACCTCTGCCGCCCCCCTTTACGCCATTGCCGAAGCGGCGAACTGCTCTACCGCCAGCGCCGACATCTCAGCGTTCATGGATACGCTTTTCAGACGGTAGTCGCACTCCGAAAGAAGCGTCTGCACGCGGCGTATGCGCTCCAGCGGTATGTTCGCACACTCAGAAAAGGCGTTTTTTATCGCAAATTCGCGGTTTTTCGGGTACTTGAAATCACGTGCGCACTGCTCCCAGCCCATGCCCGCCGCGCGTGCGAGCTTAGCGCGGTAAATATCCGCCAACGAGAGATTTATTATCGAAAGCACCTGCGTAGGCTCGTAATTCTGCGCTTTCAGCTCGTCGAGCCGCTTAAAGACAAACAGCGCGTTCGACCGCAGGATATTCAGCGCTAGGGTGTAGCCGTCAGACTCTATCTTGCGCACGCAAAGCGCGTCAATATCCGCCCGCGTTATCTCGCGCCCCGCGGCGTACGCCGTCAGCTTTTCTATCTCCATATTGATATGCGCCGTTTCGCAAAGGCAGAGCTGCGCCAGATATTCCGCGTCGCGCTTTGAGATAGCCGCGCCCGCGCGGGACACAGCCGCCGCTATCGCCTTAGCCGAGTCGGCGGGGCTTTTGTACGCAAATTCGCACACCGCGCCGTGCTTTGCACAAAGGTCGGCGAAACGGCGGTTTTTATCGGTGAGCGAGCGGCGGTTTTTATACAGTTCTTCGCCGCCTGCCGAAATTATCATAACGGTAGTTTCGGGAATATCGGCAACTATACCGCGCAGCAGGTCGGCCTGATTTTTGAGCATATTTTCCATATTAAGCCCATTCAGCGTTACAACTACCCGCTCGGCAAACATCGGCAGCACCTGCACTGCGTCCGCAAGCGCCTCCATATCCAGCTCCTGCGCGTCGAAAATGTGCAGGTTCATCATCTGCGCTTCGGGCGGGCAAAGCTTCGCCGCCAGCTTTTTGGCAAAAGGCTCGAGCGCGCCCGTATCTCTGCCGTAAAACAGATACAGATTTTCATACTTAGCAGCGCGCACGTTCGCCGCGCACTCCGCAGGGGTTTGCACCGCCATTTTTTACCCTCCTTACGCTTTTTCGCCATTATACAGCAACACCGCACATCGCGTGCGGCATTGCAGAAAATATCAGTTTACAAAGTTTAGCCCGCGGGCCATGCGAAATCTCTTCCCGCCAGAACGTGGAAGTGTATGTGGAACACCGTCTGTCCCGCCGACTCGCCGCAGTTTGAAACTACGCGGAAGCCGTTCTTGAACTCCTCGTGCTCCGCCGCCAACTTCGAGATGACCTCGTAGATGTGCGAAACCACGCCGCTGTTCTTATCGTTTATGTCTGAAAGCTTCGCTATGTGCTCCTTAGGTATCACCAGCCAGTGCACGGGGGCTGTGGGGGCGATGTCGGCGAAAACGTAAACGCTCTCGTCCTCGTAGATCTTGTTTGAGGGGATCTCGCCCGCGATTATTTTGCAGAATAAGCAATCGTTCATTGTAAGCGCTCCTTTATTTTATAAAGTTTGCCAGTATGCCGTCAAGTGCGTTAAGTGCTTCGTCGATCTTGTTCTTATCGCCTATACCCGCCATAGCGCTCTCTGGGCGGCCGCCGCCCTTACCGCCTGTAACTGCGGCTACTTCCTTTACTATCTTGCCCGCGTGCGCGCCCTTAGCGATAGCCGCCTTAGAGCAAGCGCAGAGGAACTTCGGCTTTTCATCGGCAGTGCCCGCCATCACGAGTACAAAAGGCTCGCTGAGGTTCTTTACCGCGTCGGAGAATTTCTCGTACATATCCGAGCCGACGTTGGTCATCATGTTCGCCATTATCTTTACGCCGTTGATCTCGCGGCAGTTCTTGGTCATGTTGCTGAATATAGCGTCGGCGATGCGCTTTTTGAGCTGTTCGGAAACCTTGCCCATCTCCTTGTTTTCGTCGAGCACGGCTACTATTCTTTCAGCCAGCAGTGCGGGATCGTTGAGCTTGAGCAGCTTAGCCGCCTTAGCCACGCGTGCGTTTATCTCGTTGAGCAGCGCGAGAACGCCCGTGCCCGTTACAGCCTCGATACGGCGAACGCCCGAAGCTACCGAGCCTTCTGAGATTATCTTGAAAAGACCCGCCTGCGAGGTGTTTTTGAGGTGAGTACCGCCGCAGAATTCCATCGAGAAATCGCCCATGCTGACTACTCGTACAGTTTCGCCGTACTTTTCGCCGAAAAGCGCCATAGCTCCCAGCTTCTGCGCTTCTTCTATCGGCAGTACCTGAGTCTTAATATCCATGCAAGAGAGTATCTTGTCGTTTACCAGCGCTTCGATCTCAGCCAGTTCTTCGGGCGAGATAGCCTCGAAGTGCGAGAAGTCGAAACGTACTCTGTCAGCGTTTACGAGCTGACCTTTCTGGTGAACGTGCTCGCCCAGTACCTGACGCAGAGCCGCCTGAAGCAGATGTGCGGCTGTGTGGTTGCGGGCGATGGCCATGCGGCGCTCGGCGTCTACCGAGAAATGCGCGGTCTGTCCCGCCTCGATATAGCCCTCGGTTATCTTTACTGTGTGGGCTATCTTGCCGCCTACGACTTTCTGCGTATCGGTAACTTCCGCCTTACCGGTCAGGGTAACTATCGTGCCCGTATCGCCTACCTGTCCGCCGCTCTCAGCGTAGAAAGGCGTGGCCTTGGAAACGATGTATGCTGTCTGACCCGCCTCGGCGCGCATTATCAGCTCTTCGTCATTAGCGACGAAATCTACCGTAGAGTCAGCCTCGGTAGTATCGTAGCCCAAAAATTCGCTTGTAAATTCTTTATCTATACGGTGGAATACCGTTTCGTCAGCGCCCATGTATTTCGAGCCGCCGCGCGCTTCTCTCGCGGTAGTGCGCTGTACTTCCATGCACTTGTAGTAGCCCTCTTCGTCTACCGTCATACCCTTTTCTTCCAGTATCTCGCGGGTAAGGTCGATAGGGAAGCCGTGAGTGTCGGAAAGCTTGAAGCAGTCATCGCCCGAAAGCACATTTTCACCCTTTTCGGTAAGGTCGGCGATGTAGTCCTCCAGCAGCTTCATTCCGCGGTCGATGGTGCGGTTGAAGTTCATTTCCTCGTTAGTAAGAACCTTAACTATATAATCGTACTTTTCTTCCAGCTCGTTGTATTCGCACTTGTTGCAGTCTACTACCGTCTTTACTATGTCTTTGAGGAAAAGGCCGTTTATGCCGAGCAGCTTGCCGTGGCGTACAGCGCGGCGAACAAGGCGGCGCATAACGTAGCCTGCGCCCTCGTTAGAAGGCAAAACGCCATCGGAAGCAAGGAAAGTTACCGCGCGGATATGGTCGGTGATAACGCGGACTGAAACGTCCTTCTTGTAGTCCTCGCCGTAGGTGCAGCCCGCTATCCTGCAAATGTGGTCGCGGATAGCCTTTACGGTATCAACGTCGAATATCGAGTCAACGCCCTGCATCATAGCAGCAAGACGTTCAAGACCCATACCTGTATCTATATTCTTCTGCGCGAGGGGGGTGTATGTGCCGTCCTCGTGACGCTCGAACTGGGTGAATACCAGATTCCAGAATTCCATATATCTGTCGCAGTCGCAGCCTACTGTACAGCCGGGCTTGCCGCAGCCGTACTCTTCGCCGCGGTCGAAATATATCTCGGAACATGGGCCGCAGGGGCCGTCAGTACCGGCTTCCCAGAAGTTATCTTCTTTGCCCATGCGGAAGATATGGTCCATCGGCACGCCGATCTTTTCATGCCATATCTTTTCAGCCTCGTCGTCGTCCTCGTAGACGGAAACGTAAAGGCGCTCGGTAGGCAGCTTTAGCACGTCAACGCAAAATTCCCAAGCCCAAGAGATAGCCTCTTCCTTAAAATAATCGCCGAAAGAGAAGTTGCCCAGCATCTCGAAATAAGTGCCGTGGCGGGCGGTCTTGCCGACGTTTTCGATGTCGCCTGTGCGTATACACTTCTGGCAGGTAGTCATTCTGGTGCGCGGGGGCACTTCCTGACCTGTAAAGTAAGGCTTTAGGGGAGCCATGCCCGCTACTATCAGCAGCAGCGAATTATCGTTCTGCGGTACGAGCGAGTAGCTCTTTTTTCTAAGGCAGCCCTTGCTCTCAAAAAATTTCAGATACGCCTCTCTGAGGTCGTTCAAACTGGTCCATTCCATTTTTATCTTCCTCCGTATAAATAAAATTGCGCTGTGCCGCCGCAAACAAAAAACGCTTCGCCCAGCCGCCCGCAGGCGAAATGGGACGAAGCGCAAAAAACGTTCCGTGTTACCACCCAAATTACAGCGCAAAGCGCGCCGTCACTCGTTTAGCCTTAACGCGGCCGAACGCCGCCGCTTTTCGGCAGAAGCCGTTTGCGGCGATGCTCCGGAGCAGCCCCCGAACACTGCGGCAGAAGCTCTCAGCAAGCACGCTTCTTTCTCTGTACGCCGCCCATGATCTCGGTTAATTCCATCACAGCTTTTAAATATTGTCCAAACTATATTATATCAGATTTCGGCGGGATTGTCAAGGAGTTTTTGGTCTTATTTTATCCTATTATTTTATCCCCTTGACCTTATATCCCTGCGCGGTGACTGCGTTTTTCAGCACCTCGTCGGGAACGTCTTTCGTCAGCGTGATGTACGCGCACTTGTCCTCAAGCGATACTTCGGCGCTCACGCCGTCTATCTCATTGAGCACGCGGGTGACGGTCGCGGTGCAGTGTCCGCACATCATGCCGTCTATCTTCATTACTTTCTTGTTTGAGTTTTCCATAGTCTTGTCCTCCGATCTTGGATTTTTAGAATTGTCCGATCTGTTTTTGCCGCGTCCGAAAAGGTTCAGCCGCAGTGCGTTCATTACTACGCAGAATGAGCTTAGGCTCATTGCCGCCGCGCCGAACATCGGGTTTAGCTTCCAGCCCAGCAGCGGGAAGAACACGCCCGCCGCCAGCGGTATGCCGAGCGAATTGTATATCAGCGCCCAGAAAAGGTTCTCGCGGATATTGCGGATAACCGCGCGGCTGAGGCTTATTGCGGACGCTGCGTCGCGCAGGTCGCTCTTCATAAGCACTATATCCGCCGACTCTACCGCTATGTCTTGTCCCGCGCCGATGGCTATCCCTACGTCTGCCGCGGCGAGGGCGGGTGCGTCGTTTATGCCGTCGCCTATCATTGCTACCTTTCTGCCCTGCGCCATCATCTCGCCTACTATGCGTGCCTTGTCGGCGGGCATAAGCTCTGCCTGCACCTCGTCAACGCCAAGCTGCGCGCGGATAGCTTCCGCGGTAGCGGCGTTGTCGCCCGTGAGCATTACCGTCTTTATCTTCATGCCGTGCAGCTGCTCTATCGCTTCGCGCGAGGTCGGCTTTACGGGGTCGGCGAGGGTGAACATTCCTATTACCTTGCCGTCCGCCGCGATGTAGAGAGGTATCGCGCCGCCCGCCGCCGCTTTGTTCGCGCGGTCAGAGTACGCCGAAATATCCGCGCCGCTCTGCTCCATAAGTCTGCGGTTGCCGATGAGCACGCGCCTGCCCGCCGCCTTGCCCGAAATTCCTCCGCCCGCAGTTTCCGCGTAATCTTCGCAATCGTAAGGCGCGGCAGACTGCTCGTCGCAGTAGCGTGTAACAGCGCCCGCCAGCGGGTGAGAGGATTTTACCTCCAGCGAATTTGCCAATCTCAGCAGCTCGGCTTTATCGAGATCGTCCGCGTACACCGCCTGCACTTCGGGTCTGCCCTCGGTGCAAGTACCCGTTTTGTCGAGCACCACGGTATCTACAAGGTGGGCGGTCTCAAGGCTTTCCGCTGATTTTATCAGTATGCCGTTTTGTGCGCCCTTGCCCGTGCCGACCATTATAGCGGTAGGCGTTGCAAGACCCAGTGCGCAGGGGCAGGAGATCACGAGTACCGAGATAGCCATGTTCAAGGCGAAGGAAACGTCCTTGCCTGCCAGCAGCCACGCCGCGCCCGCAACTATCGCTATGCAGATCACCACGGGCACGAAAACGCCGCTTATCTTATCCGCAAGGCGCGCTATCGGCGCTTTTGATGCCGAAGCGTCCTCGACAAGCGCGATTATCTGCGAAAGGGTGGAGTCCTGCTCGGTCTTTTCGGCGCGGCACTTTACAAATCCGCCCGCCGAGATGCTCGCGCTCATGACTCTGTCGCCTACGTTTTTCTCTACGGGTATGCTCTCGCCCGTCAGCGCCGACTGGTCTGCCGTGCAGCTTCCCTCTATGACTACGCCGTCGCAGGGCACGCTCTTGCCCGCGCGCAGCAGGAAAATATCGCCCACCGCGACCTGCGAAGCGGGTATCTCCTGCTCTTTGCCGTCGCGGACGACTACCGCCGTTTTCGGCGCGAGGTCTACCAGTTTGGATATTGCGTCAGAAGTCCTGCGCTTGCTGCGCGCTTCAAGATATTTGCCGACGGTTATCAGCGTGAGTATCATTCCGCAGGACTCGTAGTAGAGATCCATAACGTGGCCGTGCGCGGCGGAAAGGTCGCCCCTGCCCATGTAGTAAGCGGCGGCATATGTGCCGTAAAGGCTGTAAACGAACGCCGCCGCAGCGCCCAGCGCGATAAGGCTGTCCATATTAGGCGTGCGGCGTATCAGATTTTTGAAGCCGTTGCTGAAATAGTGAAAATTCAGCGCGATTATCGGCACGGTCAGAAGAAGCTGAGTCAGCGCAAAGATCATCATATTCTCGTGGCCTTTGAGTATCGCAGGCAGCGGGAATCCCGCCATGTGACCCATGCAGATGTAAAACAGCGGCACTAGGAACACCACCGAGCTTATCAGCCGCCGCTTCATATTTTTCAGCGCCTTTTCCGCGGCGTTAGATTTTGCCGCGCCGCTTTCGCCGCCCGTCTGCGCGCCGCCTGCCGCTTTTTCCGAAGCGCCGTAGCCCGCCTTTTCAACAGCCGCTATCATATCCGCGGGCGAAACGCAGCTTTCGTCGTACTCTACCTGCATCGAATTTTGCAGCAGGTTCACGTTCACGCTTTTAACGCCATCCAACTTTTTCACCGCTTTTTCAACGTGCCCTTGGCAGGCGGCGCAGCTCATTCCCGTAACGTCAAATTTTTTCTTTTCCATAAATGTCCACCAGCTTTCCGATCACTAAAAACGTCATTTCAGCTTTTTGATAAGCTCTACCGCTTCGTCCATGATGCCGACGTTTCCGTTCGCGACCTCTTCGCATACGCAGGTCTTTAAATGCTCCTGCAAAACGAGGTAGCCCAGCCCCTGCAAAGCGCTCTCCGCCGCAGCTATCTGCGTCAGAACATCTCCGCAGTAGCGGTTTTCGTCCAGCATTTTCTGTATGCCGTTCATCTGCCCGATGATGCGGTTTATGCGGTTGCGAAGCTGCTTCATCTCCTGCTCGCCGCGCGGCGTGTGCTTATGTCGGCAGCACTCGCAGCAGTTCTGCGGGGCTTCTTCTGCGCAGCAAGCGCTCTCAGCGTTATCCGTCTTTATATCTTTTATATCTTCCAAATCATGCACCTCCAATATACCCCCTCTGGGTATATTTATTATATACCCTGGCAGGGTATTTGTCAACAAGCTTTCGCTCATTTTAACATATTGTTTTCATTTTCGCATAAAAAAATACAGACCCCGCGCGATCGCGAAGTCTGCATCGAAAATCTCTGTTATGAACTATATCAGCCGCTTTATGCAGGTGACGTTATTGTACCTCGCTACCGAATCGTAGTAGGAGATAACTATGCCCGTAGCCGAGGACTCAGCGTGAACTATCTTGCCATCGCCGATGTACATCGCCACATGGTATATCGAGGAATAGCTCGAGCCGCCGTAGAATACGAGGTCGCCGGGCTGTATATTGCTGTACGAAACGCTTGTGCCGTAGCCTGCCTGCGCGGAAGCGAGATGCGGCAGCGAAATGCCTATCTGCGCGTAGGAAAGCATCACAAGTCCCGAACAATCGGTAGCGCCGAACTGGCTGCCGCCCCATACATATCTGCCGCCCACCATGCTCTTTGCGTAATTTACCACAGTGCTTATCTGCTGGTCGCGGTTGCTGGGAGTCGGGTCAGGCTCCGGCTCCGGTTCAGGCTCGGGCGCGGGAGTAGTAGTCTTCGGCGTAGTGGTCTTAGGCGCTTCGGTCTGAGTAGGCTCGGTCTTTTTCGGTTCTTCAGTAGCCTTTGTAGTATCCGGCTTGCTGTCGTCGTCCTTAGTAGTCTTATCGGGCTTAGAGGGATCCTTCTTTGTGCTCTCGCCCTTGCTCGAATCGTCCTTATCCGAGCTGTCGTCCTTAGAGTCTTTATTATCTTCAGGAGCGGCGGCGGTGGTAGTAGTGGTGGTCTTAGCCGCCTCAGATACCTTATTATACTCTGCCGAGAGCTGGTCAGCCTGCGACCGGTAAGCCGAAAGGTCGCCGCTCAGCGCCTCGATAGAATCGCCGTATTCCTTCTGCATATCCAGCAGCTCTTTCTGCTGTTTCGCAAGGTCAGCCTGCTTGCTGGCGTAATCTGCGCTCTTTTCTTTCAGAGCGGCGCTCTGCTCGTCAAGCTCAGCCTTATACTTTTCTATCTTCGCTTTCTGCTCAAGCAGATCGTCTATCACTTCGTTATCGTGCGCCGCAACGCGCTTCACAAGCTCTACGCGCATAAGCACATCGTAAAAATTATCAGCGTTTATCAGCACTTCCGAGTAAGAGTCGTTGCCCGCGATATACATTGCGCGCAGACGCTCCTTAAATTCATCTATGCCTACCGCTATATCGTCCTCCGCCTGCTCTAGCTGATACTGGGTATCGCGCATATCTGAGTCGAGCTGCGCCATTTCGTCCTCCAGCTTAGCCGTGCGGTCGTTCAGCTTAGTGATCTTTTTTTCGATGGTCTTTGCCTTTTCGTTTACAGCCTCCAGCTTTTTCTTCTGTCCGCTGATGTCGCTGCCCGCGTCGGCGATTTTTTTATCCAGCTCAGCCTTTTTGCTTTCGAGGTCTGAGAGCTGCTTATCGTAGTCCTCGCCATCGTCCGCCGAGCCGCTTATCACCGCCGAATTTTTCAGCGGCTGTTCATTTATACCTACCCCGCCGAATATCGTCAGCGAGATAACAGCTGCTGCGGCTACTGCCGCAAATCTTTTCATTAGTGACTTTATGTACATTTTAATTGCTCCGTTTTAATATCAATAATCCCCAAATTTTGCCAACTATAACTTATTATTTTCTCCTGTATGGTGTTACTGATTTGTAATACATTATAATTCCTTTTTTCCAATTTGTCAATACTCTGCCCGCTCATTTGTGCACTTTGTACACCCAAGATTTACGGTTTTTATAATTTGCTGTACGTTTTTTTGTGCACATTAACGGTCACATACTGCTGAAACGCGGCATTTTAGCGCGAAAAAGAGGGCGGTACTGCGCCGCCCTCTGTAATTATCCATATTTTAGTTAGGAATTGACATATTCCACAAAGCGCAGGAACGCCGCTCTGCCGTTTTCATCGCGCTTGTAAACGCCCGCGTGCTCCAGCACCTTTGCGAATACCGCGCCCACTTCGTCCTGTATAACGGCTTCGACATTCTCCGCGGTGACTTCGCGGCGGCTGAGGAAATCCTCCGCCCAGTCGGCGTGCTTTTCCAGTACGGGGTCTGCGCGCAGGTCAGCGCCCGCCTTTATCGCTTCGGCAAGCTGCTGCATCTCGCCTTTCAGACGGCTGGGCAGTACCGCAAGACCCATTACCTCTATCAGACCGATGTTCTCCTTTTTAATATGGTGCAGCTCGGCGTGTGGGTGGTAAACGCCCAGCGGGTGCTCGGGGGTGGTGATGTTGTTGCGCAGCACCAGATCAAGCTCGTAGCTGCCGTCGCGCATACGCGCTATCGGGGTTATCGTGTTGTGCGGTTCGCCGTCGGTCTGCGCCAAGATGAACGCGCTCTCGTCGGTGTAGCCGCGCCACGCTGTAAGTATCTTGTCGGCAAGGTCGGCTAAGCGTTCGGGGTCGCCGCCGCTGATACGGATAACGGACATCGGCCACTTAACTATGCCCGCCTTCACGTCGTCGAAGCCCTTGAAGCTAATGGGCGTTTCAACGGGTGCTTTCTCCATCGCGAATCTGTATCTGCCGCCCTGAAAATGCTCGTGCGCGAGGATAGACCCGCCAACTATCGGCAGGTCGGCGTTTGAGCCTACGAAGTAATGCGGGAACTGGCGAATAAAGTCGAAAAGCTTGCGGAAAGCCTGCTTGTCGATCACCATCGGCGTGTGCTTTTTATTGAAAACTATGCAGTGTTCGTTGTAGTAAACGTATGGCGAATACTGAAAGCCCCACGGTTCGCCGAGAATATCTATCGCGGCTATGCGGTGGTTCTGGCGGGCGGGATAATTGACTCTGCCCGCGTAGCCCTCGCACTCGCGGCAAAGCTGACACTTAGGGTAGCCTGCCTGCGGAGCATTTTTTGCGGCGGCGATGGCTTTCGGGTCTTTCTCAGGCTTGGAAAGATTTATCGTTATATCCAGTTCGCCGTAATCGGTAGCAGTCTTCCAGCGCATATCGCGGGCTATGCGGTAGCGGCGGATATAGTCGGTATCGCAGCTGAAACGGTAGAAATTATCAGTAGCCTTTTCGGGCGATTCGGCGTAATCAGCGCGGAATTTTTCATTGACGTAAGACGGGCGCGGCGTTAGCAGGCCCATCAGCTTTGTATCAAAAAGGTCGCGGTAAACCACGCTGTTTTCGCAAAGACCCTTTTCGCAGGCGTAGTCAAGCAGCTCGTGAAGAGTTTCCTCTAGGTCAACTTCGGCGTACTCCTCCTGCGGCTCTTCATAAGAATCCAGCGCCAGCGCCTCGAGCAGGCGGTTGGTCGCGTAGACCTTATCGAGCGGCGAGATCAGCCCTTTTTCCAGAGCGTATGTCACCAGTTTTTTTATGCTTTGATATATCATGGTATCCCTCCTGTAACGGATAGCCGTATTTGCATTGTAGTGCACGGTATTATCTTTAATATTATACCATATTTTTTAACGTTTTTCAACCATTCGGACAAATTTCGCGCGCATTTTTAATTGTCCCGATTTTGATACATGAAACGTGATATAATATAGACATAGCAAAGAGAAAACAACGCGAGCCGCGCAAAACAGTGCGGCGTATAAGGGAGGAAATGTCATGAAAATTTACAATTCGTACAAATCGGGCGCATCGAGCGAGCCTGCGAAAAAGACCGTGGGCGGGGTAAACGGCGCAGCGGCGGCGGTGCTGATAGCGCTGTTCGCGGCGGCTATCGTTTTCGGGCTGGCGGCTTTTCGGCAGATGGGCAGCGGCAGCGAGGGCGCGGCGCTTGCCTGCACGGGCGTGGGGGTAGCGCTCATAGTCGCGGCGGACGAGCTTATCCACAGCAGATTTTTCGGCTGCGAAAAGCGCGACGAAGAGGACGTTTTCGACGATATTTTCGGCGACATCTTCTAACCATTCAATAGGCCTTCCACATAATCCCTTTTCAAATACAGCGGGCGAAAGCCCAAAAGCACCCCGTATCGTGCGGCAAAATGCGCGGTGCGGGGTGCTTTTTTATGTTCAAATTTTAGCCGTTGTGTATCTTTTTAAGCCGGTCACACCACGCAATGCACAATTGTGCCAACAGTTCCGCAACGCGATTTGTTCAGATTTGACTCATGCCTCGTTTTGTGGTATAATTTATAAAAACGTATGTTAGGAGAATTTTTTATGATAAGGCATATTTTATTCTGGAATTTTACTGAAAAGGTCAAAACCGAGCACAGCGAGAAGCAGTCGCTCGAGTTTTTACAGCGCTCGGTCGCGACAATGAACGGGCATATCGAGGGGCTTATCCGCGCCGAGATCGGGGCGAACACTGCGGGCGGCTACGACCTCGTTTTCTACTCGGAATTCACCGACGCGCAAGCGCTTGCCGCGTTTAGAGATCACCCTCTGCACGTCGCCCACCGCGAGCGCTGCGCCGACATCGTTACCGACAGGCTTTGCGGCGACGTTGCTGCCGACTAGACCACCCAACCGCAAAACAAAAACCGCTGTCCGTACCAAACCGAACAGCGGTTTTTTTATGCAATTTAGTTTTTCACAAAGCCCTCGGCGCAGGTCTTTAGCTGAGCCAGCGCGGCTTCATCGCAGCAGTTGCCCTGAATGTAGATGTAATTGCCGCCGCCAAGTGAATAGTAAGCGCGCAGGGTGTAAAACGTGCCGTTTGAGCCGTCGAGCCTTTCAGTTACGATGCGCGCTTCCGCGCCGCCGACCGCCGCGTCTGAAACCTCAAGCAGCTCCGCCGTATCGTACGGCGTGCCCTCGGCTTTCAGCTCTTCCGCCTGCGAATTTGTGCTGTCAACATAGTCGCGGCGCGCCTGAACGAGGTCGTCAAGCGTTTTCTGCGTGTTCCAAAGCTGTACCGCCATGTTCGTGTTGTCCGAAATTATAGTTTCCATCAGCGGTCGGAACTGCACCGCGTCGTCATCGAAAGAGGGCTGAAGCTCGGCTTCGTACTCGTTATACTCCGCGCCATCGGGCAGCGGCAGGCTGAAGCCAAACTCCTCGTTGGTATAAACATTGCCCGCCTGCGCGTCGTCCTCCGCCTGAGAATCTTCCGCTTCGTCGGCGCTTTCCGTGCTCTCATCTGCCGCGCTTTCGGTATCTTCAACGCTTTCCATATTCTCCTCAGCGGCGCTCTCTTCGGTATCGTCCGCCGCGCTTTCCTCGGCGTTGTCCACTGTTTCAGCCAGCGAAGATCCCGCGCCCGAACCTTCATCCGCGGGCAGATCTTCGATATATCCGCAGCCCGCCGCCGTCATCATCGCAAGCGCCGCGCACAATGCGGCTATCTTTTTAATAGTATCCTTTCTCATTTTTTCTCCTTTCGTCTTAGCAGTTTTCTCCTTTAGGTTTGCTGAAAATCCCTGTCGAAGGTTATCACCGTGTAGTAATTCTTATCTTCTTTTTCCAGCTCTGTATCTATGTAGAATTTCAGCTGCTCGTCGGTATAGCGGCAATCGAAAGGTACTACCAGATCAAAGATGACGTTAGTATGCGTTTCGCCGCTCACGAGCCTGAAATCGTGGATATGCAGACGCTCGTCAAGCTGCTTTATCACCCCGCGCACCATATCTTTGCAGGCGTTTACCTGCTCGTTGTCAACGTCTATCGGGTCCATGTGTATCGTCATGCGCACGTTCAGCTCGCTGAAGATCCGCCGCTCGATACAGTCTACAAGGTCGTGTATCTGCGAAAAATCTTCGTCGCTGCGCACCTCGGCGTGCAGCGAGCCGAGCTTGTTGCCGGGGCCGTAATCATGTATCACCATATCGTGCAGGCCGATTATCCGCTCGTCCTCAAGCACCAGCGCGCGTATTTTCTCGCAAAGCTCGGGGTCGGCGGGCTTGCCGATAAGCAGGTCTACCGTGCCGCGAACTATCTCGAAGCCCGAAGCGAGCACGAAGAGCGACACCGCCGCGCCCATTATACCGTCCATCGGCAGCGGCGTTACTGCGGAAAGTATCAAGCCCGCCGCCGCTGCCGAGGTCGCGAGCACGTCGCTGCGGCTGTCCTTAGCCGTCGCCAGCATCACCGAGCTGTTTATCCGCCTGCCCAGTTTTGTATTAAAAACGCTCATCCAAAGCTTCACGCCTATCGAGATCGCCAGTGAAATGAGTATCGGCAGGCTAAACACCGTATCGGCGGGGTGGATGATCTTCATCACCGAGCTTTTCATAAGCTCCAGTCCCACCGCGAGTATCACAACGGCTATCGTCAGCGAAGTCAGGTACTCCATTCTGCCGTGACCGAACGGGTGGTCTTTATCGGCAGGCTTCGCCGCCATTTTGTAGCCGAAAAGCGTCATAACGCAGCTGGCGCAGTCGGAAAGATTGTTGAAAGCATCTGAGATGACCGATATGGAATGCGAAAGCGTGCCGATAATGTATTTCAACACAAAAAGCGCGATATTGCAGGCGATGCCCACCCCGCCCGAAAGCGTGCCGTAGCGCTCGCGGACTTTAGCGTCGGTAACGTCGCCGCTGTTTTTCACAAAGCGCTTTACTAAAAAATCTGTCATTATGTTCACCTTAAACCCGTGCCGCGCAGGTTCAAGCTTCCTGCACGGCACGAGGTGATTGTTATTGAATTGTCAAGCGTTAACTTACACGTTGATCTCTGCGGTATCGTCGGAAACGCCGTTTTCGTCGAGCACCGGCTTTACGCACTCAGCTATGAACTCTTCTACCTGCTGAGGGCATCTGCCGATGAAGTTTTCGGGCTTCATTATAGCGTCCATTTCTTCCTTGGTTATCATAAACATCGGGTCGGCGAGAATAAGGTCGCAGAGGTTGTTGTCAAGACCCTCGCGCTTTACGTTCGCGCCCGCTACCATAGAGTATTCGCGTATCTTCTCGTGAAGCTCCTGACGGTTTCCGCCCTTCTTTACAGCGTCCATCATGATATTTTCGGTAGCCATAAATGGCAGCTCTGCCATTACTCTGCGGCGGATTATCTTATCGTATACTACCAGACCGTTTTCGGGGTCGGTGACGTTGAGCATGATATTCAGTATAGAGTCAACGCCGAGGAACGCCTCAGCTACGGAGATACGCTTGTTTGCAGAGTCATCGAGGGTACGCTCGAACCACTGAGTACCTGCGGTGAATGCGGGGTTGAGCACATCGCACATAACGTATCTCGCCAGCGCGCAGATACGCTCGTCGCGCATAGGATTGCGCTTGTAAGCCATAGCGGAAGAGCCGATCTGGTTCTTTTCAAAAGGCTCTTCGATCTCCTTGAAGGACTGGAGTATTCTTATATCGTTGGCAAATTTCATAGCCGACTGAGCTATGCCCGCGAGTACCGAGCAAACGTTGTAATCCACCTTGCGCGAGTAGGTCTGACCCGAAACGGGTACTACTGCGTCAAAGCCCATCTCCTCAGCTATCAGCTTTTCCAGCTTCTTCACCTTATCGGTATCGCCCTCAAAAAGCTCCATGAAAGAAGCCTGCGTGCCGGTAGTGCCCTTAGAGCCGAGCAGTTTCAGCTTCGAGATCTGGAAATCGAGGTTCTCGAGGTCGGTGAGCAGTTCGTTGCACCAAAGTGTAGCGCGCTTGCCAACTGTGGTGAGCTGTGCGGGCTGGAGGTGGGTGTAAGCGAGGCAGGGCATAGCCTTGTACTTATCGGCAAATTCAGCGAGCTGCGAAATCACCTTTATCAGCTTTCTCTTTACCACCTGCATAGCGTCGCGCATGATGATAACGTCGGTATTGTCGCCAACGTAGCAGGAAGTAGCGCCGAGGTGGATTATTCCCGCCGCCTTAGGGCAAACCTTGCCGTAGGTGTAAACGTGCGCCATAACGTCGTGGCGAACTACCTTTTCGCGCGCGGCGGCTACCTCGTAGTCGATATTATCAACATTAGCCTCAAGCTCATCTACCTGCTCCTGAGTTACTGGCAGGCCAAGCTGCATCTCAGCTCTTGCAAGCGCCACCCAAAGCTTTCTCCAGGTAGTGAATTTCTTATCCGCCGAGAAAATATACTGCATTTCCTTGCTGGCGTAGCGGGTGCAGAAAGGGCTTTCGTAAGAATTTGTCATAATGAAAAACCGTCCTTTACATATTCTGTCATTTTAATATTCTTTTGTTAATTTTTATAGATACAGCGCATTTCCCGCGCCGTCAGATTACATTATAACACATTTTGCGGCGCATTGCAATACCCCCGCCCCAATTTCACTCAGCGTTCACGTGCTTTTCAGCATGGCGTTTCCATAGCGGCGCGAAGCTTTTGCAGAGCTTTTTTCTCTATCCGCGAAACGTAAGAGCGCGAGATACCAAGCAGTTTCGCCGTTTCGCGCTGAGTGAGCGGCGGGCTTTTGCCCAGCCCGTAGCGCATCACGACTATCTCGCGTTCGCGCTGTTCAAGCTCGGTGCGCAGGCAGTTTTCAAGCCGCGCAAGGTCGCTCCTCAGCCCGCATTTATCCTCCACCGGCATCTCATCGTCCGCGATAATATCCATCAGCGTAAGGCAGTTGCCGTTTTTATCAGTATCGACAGGCTCGTCGAAATGCACCTCAGCGGAGAGTTTTTTTGCCGAGCGAAAGTGCATCAGAATTTCGTTTTCCACACATCGAGAACCATACGTCGCGAACCGACAGCCTTTAGTATGGTCGAAAGTGCCGACCGCCTTTATCAGTCCGATAGTGCCGATGGAGATAAGGTCGTCGCTCTCGCCGGGCGGGCAGCCGTATTTTTTGACGATATGCGCGACCAGCCGCAAATTATGACTGATGAGTTTTTCGCGCGCGGCGGGGTCGCCCTGCGCCATTTTTTCAAAACATTCGCGCTCCTCCTTAGCCGAAAGCGGTTTTGGAAACTTGCCGCCGCCCTCGAAATGCAGTGCGAAGAGCAAAAATCTCTGCGAAAAAAGCTGTATCAGCAGCTCGATCATGACGATACACCTCTCTTAATACCATTATAAAAGAAGCATATGCCGCCGCGCGGGAATTTATGCCATCATGACATCAATTCGCGTAAAGCTGCCTCGTCCACCTCGCTGCCGACATCGAGCGAATTCTCGCGCAGCAGTCTATCGGCAATACGCAGCCATTTTTTTCCGTCTGTGTCATTCACAAGCACGCTGCACATGAGTTCGCCGCCCTCAGGAACGCCCTCGCAGCCGTAGTCCTCTTCGGTTATTTCTTTTATTTTGTAGGTCATGTTGTCACCGCCTTTTGAAATAGTATAACATATTTTTTGTCATTTGTGAAGAGGGGATTGACTTTTCCACCCCATCATGCTATAATTTTTTCATCGAAAGGGAGGCGGCGAAATGGCAGTAAAATGCAGACCTGTGGCGGCTAAAGGCGCGCTGGCGGCGCTCGGCTGGCTTGTTGGATTGGCAAGTTTCCTCGTGCTGGGCAAAGTTTCCTTGCTCATATTGACAGCTGTTTTCGCCGTAACGCTCACGCTTCTCCGCCACTCGGACAAGCTGCGCGCAGCTGTGATGATCGGCATTTTCGCGATCGTCGGCGGGCTGTACGCGTTGCATTATCAGACAAATATTTACAGCAAGTTGACCGCTTTCGACGGCAAAACTGCGCAGGTCAGCGGCGTTGTCACCGACCTTTCGTACAGCGAATACGGCACGAATGTCACCGTACGCGGCAGGCTCGAGGGCACACACGGGCGGTTCACTTTTCTGCTTCCCGACTACGCGGGCGACCGCCATGACCTCGCACCGGGCGACGGCGTGAGCGTGACTGCGCGCATGAAAAAGCCGACCTCCACCGCCACTTTTGACGGCGAAAATTACAGCCGCTCGCTCGGCATCTACCTCACCGGCGGACAAGTTGAGAGCTGGCGTGTCACGGAAAAGCGCCGCAGTCCTGCCACATTTTACACAAAATCTCTGCGAAGCGACCTCTCAGGCAAGCTTGCCGCCGCGTGTTCGCCCTCAGCGGGCGAATTTCTGCGCGCCATGCTCTGCGCCGACCGCTCCGCCCTGCCCGCCGCCGAAAAAGCAGCCGTTTACCGCAGCGGACTAGGGCACATTTTCGCCGTTTCGGGTCTGCACGTTGTCATTCTCGCGATGTTCGTTAGCCTGCTGCTGCGCCCCCTGCCGCTCGTCCGTGCTCGCGCCGCCCTGCAAATTGCCTTTATCTGGAGTTTCGCGCTCTTCGCGGGCTTTTCACCGTCCGTCACGCGTGCCTGCATCATGACCAGCGTTTCGCTTACCGCGCCGCTTTTTCGCCGACGTTCCCACACCGTGACCTCGCTCGGACTTGCGGCAATGCTGCTGACTTTCAACTGCCCATATGCGCTGACATCGGTTTCATTTCTTCTGTCATTTGCCGCAGCGTTCGCCGTCGGCGTGATCTCGCCAGCCGTCTGCAGGGATAATGTTAAAGACCAAAAGCTCAGAACCGTGATTTCATATATTTGCATAAACGTCACAACTCTGCCTCTCTGCGCGATCTTTTTCTCCGAGATCTCGACGATCGGGATTATTGCGAACATAATTCTTCTCCCGATGTGCAGCATTGCTCTTGTAATTTCATTTATTTATATCATAACAGGCTGTAAACTGCACTTCGTTATCCGTGCGGCAGATGTGATCGTGCAGATAGTCATAAAAATGTGCCGCGTGTTCTCCGCAAAAAGCGTCTGCTATATCGGCACATCCAAGCATAAACTGCTTGTGATCGCAGGCGTTTTCATGCTCAGTATACTTATCTTTGCCGCTATCTCGAAACGGCGCAAACGCTTTTTCACACTGCTGACAAGCGCTCTCTATCTGACGTTTTGCATTACGTCCGCGGCGCTCTCTAAGGTCGGCGGCAAGGATAAGATCGTTATAATACCCACCGACAAAGGCTACGCGGCAGTGCTTATCAGCGGCAATTGCGGTATGGTATTTGACATGGGTACGCGCGGTCGGGCGGCTTATTCCGTCAACTCAGTGCTGACCGAACACCATGTTTCAGATATTTACATATACTTGCACGATGAACCGATTTTCAACAAGATCAGCTACGAAAAACGTCTTTACGATAACGCGCAATACGTTGCGGGCGAGGGTGAATTTGACGTTAATATTTTTTCATTCGATGTGCTGAACAGCAGCGTGACAATGCAGTTTAGCGGGAGGGAGATATTCCTTTCAGACGAGCAGATAACGATCGGCAGCGAAAGAATTGACCCAAGCGGGTTCAGCAAGATCTCACAATTTATGGCATAAAAAATCGCTCCCACGGTCGGGAGCGATATTTTTTATCAGACTGCAGCGCGCTCGAGGTGCGGAAGCTCGCGGCGCTCGATACGGCGCGTGAAGAGCATATAGTCCGCGATGACGATGGCGGCGCAGGCTATCCAGATCACGGGTTCGGAGATGCAGATGCCGAAATAGCCCAGTTTCGGTGCAAAGACCGCGGCGGCGACTATCTTCAGCGCAAATTCCACCGCGCTGCCCGTCACGGGAACGAGCTTTCTGCCAACACCCTGAAGGCTGCTGCGAAGCACGAGCAGGAAGCTGAGCACGAAGAAGAACGAGATGTTCCAAACGATGTATTTCGAGGCGGTCGCGATGACGGCGGGGTCGGAAGTGCCCGTTAGCGCGCGGATCATCGGGCGGCGGAACAGCACCGCGACGATAACCGAGAAAGCGCTCCAGCCCAATGCTATGAAAATGCTGTATTTTATGCCTTTTTTTACGCGATCCATCTTACCCGCACCGAAATTCTGGCTCGCGAAAGTGGACGACGCCAGCGCTATCGTGCCGAGCGGCAGCATGAAAATGTCGTCGATCTTTCGCGCGGCGGTGTGCGCGGTGATGGTGCTCGTGCCGAACGAGTTGACCGCGCCCTGCAAAATTACCGAGCCGACCGAAACTATCGCGTACATCAGCCCCATCGACATACCCGTAGTGGCGAGGTCTGAAAGAAGCGGCTTATCGAGGGTGAGTTCGCGGCGGCTGAAAAGCAGCACGCGGCACTTTTTCACGACGTACCAAATGCAAAGCGCCACGGAAACGCCCTGCGAAATGACTGTGGCGTAAGCCGCGCCTGCAACGCCCATCTTGAACGCGCCGACAAAGAGAAAATCAAGCCCGATGTTTACAAATGTGGAAACTATAAGGAAGTAGAGCGGCGTTTTGCTGTTGCCGAGGGCGCGCATCATGCCCGCGAACATATTGTACGCGATGGTGACCGCCGAGAAGAGCATTATAACGCGCATATATTTTTCCGTGTCGCCGATTATCTCGGGCGGGGTCTTGAGCGAAGCCATCAGCGGGTGCAGGGCGATCAGGCTCGCGACGGTCAGCACGAACGCTATGCCTGCCGAAAGCAGGTAGGTCAGCGCGACCGATCTTTTCATGCCGCGCTCGTCGCCCGCACCGAAAAAGCGCGCGATAACTACCGCGAAACCGTTCGTCAATCCGCCCGCGAAGCCGATCATCAGTCCGTAGACGGGGGCTGCCGCACCGACTGCCGCAAGCGCGGTGTCGCCGAGAATGTTGCCTATTATCGCTGTGTCTGCCACATTATATAATTGCTGAAATATATTGCCAATGAGTACAGGCACTGCGAACCATATCAGATTTCGCAGAATGCTGCCCTCGGTCATGTTGAGCGAAGCTGTTTTACTTTTCATACCTTTCACTTTCCTCCCGCGCCCTGCGCTTTAGTTGTCATTTTAAAAACCATCTTTTTGCGGTATTTATGATAGCAAAATCGACACGAAAAGTAAAGCACTTTTATTGTTTTTTCGTCACATCTATTGACTATATTTCTGAAATTTGTTATAATATTTTTGGGTGATTTTATGAAAGAGAATATCGAAAGACAGCTTGCATATCTGGAATTTGCAAACAGGGAAAACAGTTTTCGCCACCACCGTTACAGCGATGAAATGCTGCAATACGAGCTTATCCGCGACGGCGACCCGCGCGCAGAAGAAGAGGCGGAGCGCATGATACACTCCGCCGAAATGGGGCATCTCTCAGACGACCCTCTGAAAAATCTGCTGTATCTGCTGATATGCAGCATCACGCTGGTAACGCGCTTTGCGATAAGCGGCGGCATGGAGGCGGAAAAAGCCTACAACGCCAGCGACCTCTACATCAGAAAATTCGACTGCGCGCGCACCACCGCCGAGCTTTACGCCCTGCACCGCGAGATGATCGCCTACTTCGTGAAAGCCGTCGCCGCCGCGAAAAAAGAGCGCATCTGCTCGCGGCAGATAGTCGGCTCGGTGGAGTACATCGGCACGCACCTGCACGAGCGGATAACCGCCGCCGCGCTTGCAAAAACCGCGGGGCTGAACGTTTCGTACTTTTCGACGCTTTTCAAGCGCGAGGTCGGCATGAGCGTTACAGAATATGTCATTTCAAAGCGCATGGAGGCGGCGGAAAATATGCTGCTATATTCCGACTACACGCTGACGGACATTTCCGATATTTTATGCTTTTCCAGCTACAGCCATTTTGCACGCACGTTCCGAAAATACTACGGCGAAAGCCCGAAGCAGTACCGCAGCGAGCATTTCCGCGCAAACGGCATGAAGTAGCGTCAATATCTTCTTTGCAGCGCCGCGAAAACCGCCGAGTAGACGACCAACATTCCGCAAAGCACGAGGGATACGCACATCGCAAGCTCTTCACGTCCCATTAATTTCAGCACCAGCACGGCGGCCGCCGAACCGAGCGCCGAGATGTGGAACGCCCATGCGCGGGCGCGGATCGCGATGAAAGAAACTCGCTCGTCCTTTTGGCTGACGTCCATCTGCTTCGCAAGGCCGGGATCTCTGCGGTACTTTACGCCGTTGATAAGCCGCACCAATCCGACCGCCGCGATGCCGCCGCCGAAACCCGACCAGAACGAATCAAGTGTGCCGATACAGCTGAGCACTATCAATACTATTCCTGCCGCTAATATAAATGTGTACCATATCATCTTTCTTTTGCTATACATATCTCATTCCTCCTCAAAAATAAATACGTCCTCGATCCTCAGCCCAAAAGCGTGAGCAATATTGTGAGCCAGCATGATAGAGGGGTTGTACCTGCCGTTTTCGAGCGAGATTATCGTCTGGCGGGTAACGCCGAGCCGCTCGGCAAGCGCCTGCTGAGTCATTTTGTTCTCCCTGCGCAGGTCAGCTATTCTGTTTTTCAAGCCATGCACCTCCCAAAATGTAAAGCTTGCTTTACAATATCATTATAGCACCTGTTTGGAAAAATGTCAAGCTTACTTTACATTTTTAGATGTAAAGTATTCATGAATGAGAATATTTACAAAAGACAATATTATTGCACATCTGTACGATAGATGGCGACTATCACACCGTTATCGGTAGTTTCGATCATCGAGCGCAGAGGAACTTGCTCGAGAAAAGCAAGCGCGCGGCTGTCGGTAACGATAAACGGCATGCAGTTATCCGCTGCCGTACCGCTGTTTTCTATAAAAATGCGGCACTTTTCGCCCTCGCAGTCCTCGCCCTCAAGCATATAGCGCGCCGAAATCTGCGCGCCGCCGCGGGTTATCCGCTGGCTGTCTACACCTGTGCCGATAATATCGCCGCTGAAATACGGGCCAAAAGCCTTGCCGCCGAAAGGCACCATCACTACAGCGCACTTACCGCCCATGACATTATACGGTGCGCCGCAAACGATCTTGATCGTCATGATGAGCGACCTTTTTGAAAACTCCATAATTATCCCACTTCCCACTAGCACCGCCGATCAAGTCATTTGACTCTTGACAAAACAGCGGTGCGTATAGTATAATTATATATGAAAACACTGCAAATTGCAAGGCATATCAGACCGAAATGAAAAATTTCACAAATCGACCGAAAGTTGATAAATGTATATTTGGAGGAAAATTATGAGAACAATACAGATCAAGAAGATCGCGCTGCTGCTGACGGCGGGCGCAATGCTGACGGCTGCGGGCTGCACATCCAGCGATGACAGCTCTGCGGAAAAGACATCATCGGCGGCTGAGAGCACGTCGCAGGATACGGAAAGTGCTTCGGAAGCCACGAGCAGCGGCGGATTTAAGGTAGACGGTACAAAGCTGCTTGACGCGAACGGCAACGAATTTATCATGCGCGGAATAAACCACCCGCACTCGTGGTACGCCGACCTTGATGGAACGGCATTCCCCGCGATAGCAGGCACGGGCGCGAACTGCATAAGAATAGTGTGCTCCGACGGCGGACAGTACAGCAAAGACAGCCTTGAAACGCTGGAAAAGCTGATACAGCTCAGCATCGACAACGACATGATCGCGGTGCTGGAAGTGCACGACGCGACGGGCAGCGACAACGTTAGCGACATCAGCGCGGCGGCGGACTACTGGGTTGAGATGAAGGACGCGCTCATCGGCAACGAGCAGTACGTTATCCTAAACATCGCGAACGAGTGGGTAGGAAGCTGGAACGCGGACGTATGGGAAGAGGGCTACACCACGGCGATACCGAAGCTGAGAGAAGCGGGTATCAAGAACACGATAATGGTCGATTCGGCGGGCTGGGGACAGTTTGGCGACTGCATAGCGCAGAGCGGAAAAGCCGTTTTCGACTCAGACCCCGAAGGCAACACGATGTTTTCGGTGCATATGTACGGCACGGCGGGCAAGAACGCGGAGACCATCGAGAAAAATCTAACGAACGCGACCGATCAGGGGCTATGCGTATGCGTGGGAGAATTTGGCTACACGCACACGGACGGCGACGTTGACGAAGCGTACATAATGGAATACTGCGAGAAAAACGGCATCGGCTACATGGGTTGGAGCTGGAAAGGCAACAGCGGCGGGGTAGAGTACCTCGACATAGCGAACGAATGGGACGGCTCGGTGCTCTCTCCCGACTGGGGCGAGGTGCTGGTGAACGGCGAGAACGGCATTAAAAAGACCGCTAAGAAGTGCAGTGTGTTTGGGTAAAAATGCGTTGTGTGGAGGACAAGATGAGTTACAGGCTTACCCGCACATAAAAATTCTATAACAAAAAGACAGCCGTTCCTTGGTGCGGGTTATTCGCATGGGGGAACGGCTTATTTTGTTTGGTTTTAACAACGGGGAATTTTTATGACCGCTGCTTGTCACCTATGACCCAGCCACCCCGATCTATTGCATTTATTATATCATAAAAAGTCAAGTATTCAATAGTAAAACAAAAAAACTCGCACCCATTTTAGAGTACGAGTTTGGATCGATATGGTGCAGGTAAGAAGACTTGAACTTCCACGAGGTTGCCCCCACTAGCACCTGAGGGTAGGGTAACGACAGTGAATTAATTAATCAATCTCAAAAAAAGCAGTCAATGGTAAATAAATGCCATTAACTGGTTGATTTAAATGATTAAATGAAACCTAGAGATTATTTTCTTTTGGAAACTACGACAGCTGCACTTGCAAGAGCAACACCCGCCAACGCTATACCTGCCGCCGCACCGGTATCAGCGTTTGTATTGTCAGACGCTGTAGATGTTGCAGCAATGTTTGAAGTATTCTTTGCCGCCGTACCTCCATTAGATGTTTCGCTCTTAGACGTGTTTGAAGTACCTGCGTCTGATGAGTCCGTCTTCGAATCCGCTTCAGACGATGAAACACTGCTTTCCGATGTGTTGTCTGTATCTGAGCTGTCCTCTGATGTATCGGCTTCAGCTGAGCTGTTTTCCTCGGACTGACTTTCATCGTTGCTGCTCGGTATAACAGTTTCTTCCGGTGTTTCGCCATCAACGTAAATCCTTGCGCTCTTTACTTCAATCTGTGTTGTATCACCAGTAGCAACATTACCGATCACCATTTCACAAGTCTGTAAATGTGAAATTCCTTCCTTGCCCTGTGCAGAGGTCATAGCCTCAAGATCGCAGACCAGCGTGTATTTTCCATCGCCGGTAATAGTGTATTCTGAAATTTTGCTGAATGCATCTGTACCGCACCACGTTGTAGATGCGTCGTCAAAAAAGTCAATATTTGCGCCCCATGATACAGAAAACTCCGTTCCCGACCATTCGGAAATTTCAAATGTGACCGCCAATGCAGTAACATTGACCTCCGGACCTACATCGTCAAAAAGCTTGAGACCCGGATTGCTTGATTGAACAACTTTTATCCAGTTCTGTCCTGATTCCGATCCATCCGGCTCAACACCTGAACCTCCGACGTCGTCGGAACCCAAATCAAATTTGTGAGCTGTATCGGTAGGTGTCAGATCCTTTGCCGCACTTGCGGAAATCGTCATTGCAGTTGCTGCTGTTAACGCACAGATAACCGCAGATATTTTCATGATCTTCATAATAGTTTCCTCCTTAAAAATATTTGTTTACCTAAGCATAACATTTATCAATCATCCAATTATCAAAGAGAAAAACTATATAGAATTTGTTTCATTTTATCGTTTTCTTGCTTTTATATTTAGTTCACGCCGGAACTGCATTGGCGTTATACCATATTGCTCACGAAATTTTCTCGTCATATCGCTGGGTGAAGTAAAGCCGCAGATATCAGAAATATCCGAGATTTTCAAATCCGGCTCGTGCAAAAGATTATAGACCTTTGAAAGACGTGTGCACGTCAGAAATTTTCTCGGAGACATTCCCGTCTGTTCCTTGAAAATGTGTGTCAGATAATATTTGCTGATATAGAATCTGTCGGCAATGTCTGATATCATGATCTGAGATCCGCAGTTCTCCTGAATGTATCGCTGTACGTCGTATACAAGCTTTCCGGGCGATTGACTGCGGTTTTTTATGTAATTTGCTTTTCTGATTATTCCCGCAAGAATTTCGGTCACGGCGGAAACTATTATATCTTCCGAAAGCAGATTGTCCGCCGACAGCTCTCTTCTTATTTTATCAAGCAAATCAACACAACCGAAATCATCTAAAACTGCAATGGGTTCATTTACTGAAAATCCCATAAGCAGATTATAGATCGGCTCAGAGTAGTATGAACGGCTGTATGTCCATGGATTGAGAAAAATCAAAGTGCGGCGGTAAACGTCTCGACTTTTTATCATCGTTCGATGCGCAACACAGCTTGGAATAATATACAGCATACCGCTTTTGATCTCAAATTCCTTTTCACCGCATATTATAGAAGTTTCGCCCTCATGCAGATACAGCAATTCGCATGAAGTATGACGGTGCTCGGGAAAATCCTCCATGCCGTCATAATAACCAAAGTGTTCAACACAGCTCATAAGCTTTATATCCTCCCAAATATTATATATTTATAATACATTATTTAAAATATTCTGTCAACAAAAAAACAAGTTTTATATAGTTTTTGGCAAGTCTTATATTGTCATATTCCGATTAATGTGTTAAACTGAAAGAAACATGGTTTATCGTAAAAGATATGGTTCTATGACGTTACAAAAAAGCTTTAGCCGTTTGTGCAAGCGAGACTCTCAGTGTGTCAATGCTGTCAAAAACGGAGGCAGCATTTGTAAAGGCACAAAACTTGAATATACAGTGACGTCGCATATAGAAAGGGGAATTTTTTATGTTTGAAATCAAAGACAAATTTTATCTTGACGGAAAAGAATTTCAAATAATTTCGGGAGCGGTGCATTATTTCAGGACAGTTCCCGAATATTGGCGCGACAGGCTCGAAAAGCTTGTAAATATCGGCTGCAATACCGTCGAGACCTATATCCCATGGAATTTTCACGAGCCTGCAAAGGGCGAATATCATTGGGAGGGTATGCACGATGTTTGCAGATTTATCGAAACGGCTCAGGAGCTTGGATTGTACATTATAATAAGACCCTCGCCGTATATCTGCGCCGAATGGGAGTTTGGAGGACTTCCCGCATGGCTGCTTAAAGATCCTAAAATGCGTCTGCGCTGCTCTTACGAGCCGTACCTCAAAGCTGTCAAGGACTACTACAGCGTGCTAATGCCAAAGCTTGCGCCTTACCAGATAGATAACGGGGGAAAGATCATACTCATGCAGATAGAAAACGAATACGGCTATTACGGAAACGATACCGCATATCTGGAATTTCTGCGCGACACGATGCGTGAACTTGGCATAACTGTACCATTTGTTACCTCAGACGGACCTTGGAGCGAGCAAATATTCAAATCAGGTATGGTAGGCGGCGCGCTTGCCACCGGAAATTTCGGCTCTGGCGCCCAGTGGCAGTTCGGAGAAATGAGACGTTTCATCAGCGGTGACAAGCCGCTTATGTGCATGGAGTTCTGGAACGGCTGGTTCGACGCATGGGGCGAGGAGCACCACACCACCTCTCCCGAAAAGGCGGCGCAAGAGCTTGACGAGCTGCTCAAACGCGGAAGCGTAAACCTTTATATGTTTGAGGGAGGAACGAATTTCGGCTTTATGGCTGGCAGAAACGGTGGAAACAAGACCGCTGACGTCACCTCTTACGACTACGACTCTCCTCTTACGGAGGACGGCAGGCTTACCGAAAAATATGCGTTCTGCAAAAAGGTCATTTCAAAATACAGAAGTTTTGATGAGATACCGCTTTCCGCAGAAATCATGCGAAAAGCTTACGGCAAGATTAAATGCACGGCAAAAACCGATCTTTTCAGCGTGCTTGATAGGATATCCGCTCCGAAAAAATCGGTTTATCCGCTGAGCTTTGAGGAACTTGACTGCTATTACGGCTATGTGCTGTACAGGCTAAATATCCGAGAGGATGAAACGGTCGAAAACGTAAGAACGGAAAATTCTTCGGACAGGATACTAGGCTACAGAAACGGCAGATACGCCTTTACCGCTTTCGCTGAAAACATAAGCGAACAGTTTGAAATGACCGAAAAAAGCGCAGGCGGAACTCTCGACCTGCTGACCGAAAACATAGGCAGAGAGAATTTCGGCACCGGACTTGAAAGCCAGCGCAAGGGTATCATAGGCGGCGTCAAGATCAACGACTTCCGTCATTTTGGCTTTGAGATGTATCCTCTTCCGCTTGACGCCGAACAGCTCGAAAAGCTTGACTTTTCGGCAGGCTCCACCGCAGGTGTGCCTGCGTTTTATCGCTTTGAGTTTGATATTTCAGTCCTTGCCGACACGTTTCTTGATACCGAAGGTTTCGGCAAAGGAGTTGCATTTGTAAATGGTTTCAATCTCGGGCGATTTTGGGATATCGGTCCTCAGAAAAGACTTTACCTCCCTGCGCCGCTTTTGAAAATGGGCAAAAATGAGATAATCATATTTGAAACGGAAGGCAGGTCGTCGGAAGAAATAACGCTTTGCGGAGAGCCCGCTCTCGGATAATGAAAGGATGATAAAAATGATAAGTATTCATTGGAGAATACTTATCACCGGTGCGATTTGCTTTAGTCTGCTTAGCATGGCAGGCTGCGGCAGGAGACGATCCTGAACATGATCACATTACCCGCACCGATTCCGCCGTACCCGGTTGGCTTTATTGGAATGAGGAAAAGCAGGAATATGTATATCTTTGCTTATGAAACGGGTTTTGTCGCAGAGCTTAAAAGTAATTCCATTACTACGTTTATAATTAACGATGTGGAGATATGACAATAACAAGCCGATAGGAGTTTACCTGTCGGCTTGTTATGCGTTTTCAAAGCAAAATGCCAATTGCTTATAAATTCAAGAGAACGAACTAGCTTTCATATATAAAAGCAACCATACGGCTATAAATATTGACTGAATTCTATTCTTTCAAGATTAGGTCCTTCAATAGTAAAAAACTTTACTCCGTTTTTCCAAAACGGCAGAAAATGAATAACATCTGATGTATTGTTAAGACCATTCTCATTTATAAAGTCAAATGCTTCATCAATTGAGTTTACATCTATCGCTATGTGATTTATTGCTCCTATGCTTAATGCCGCCGCATTATTTTCATAAGTTTCTATCATCAGATTCCCCAGCTTTAAAAAAGCGACCTGCTCTACGGCGTCCTGATTTACAGTTCTGAGTGCAATCTCAAATCCTAATTTGCTGTAAAAAGAGATAGTCTGTTCAATATCATTGGTGGGAATTCCGATATGCTGAAGTCCTCTGAAATTTTCAGATAGCGTCATTTTTTATACCTGCCTTTCTTCTTTCATTTTATTTTTTACCTGCTCCATAGTCGGCATAGCAGGAATTGCTCCATATTTTTCTACACAAACGCTTGCAACAGCGTTGCCAAAGTCAGCAAAATATACTGCGTCCTCAAGCGTTACCCTTTCGGGAGATTTTCCGCTTTTTGCTAAACAGAAAAGGAATCCTCCCCAGAAAGCGTCGCCTGCACCCGTTGCGTCAAGAGCTTTATTCTTAAATCCCTTGACTATTTTTCCGCCATTCTTGTTTTTAACATACGCTCCGTTTTTTCCAAGAGTGATCGCTGCAAGCTTAACGCCTTGTTCAAGCAGTATATCAGCCGCTTTTTCGTAGTCGCTCTCACCCGTAAGCAGAACGGTTTCCTCTTCAGAAATTTTCATCACATCGGCATATGATACCATACTTCTCATCTGTTTTACTGCCTCGCTTTCGCTGTTCCAAAGCGAAGCCCTGTAATTTGGATCGTAGGAAACGATAACTCCGTTTTCCTTGGCATATTTAATTGCATAAAGAGTTGCGGATCTGCATGGTTCATCTGTTAAGGAAATTGATCCGATATGGAGGACACGGCTGCTTGATATTAGTTCAAACGGAATGTCTTTTTCAGAAAGCATTTTATCTGCACCGTGATTTCTTGCAAATGAAAATTCACGCTCACCGTCAGGCTTTACATCTACAAATGCAAGGGTCGTAAAATACTCGTCGCTAAGAGTAAATCCGCTGTTGTCAATACCACAGGATTCAAGAGTTTCTTTGAGAAATTTGCCATGCATATCGTTTCCGGCCTTTCCGATAAAAGCTGTTTTTGCACCGAGCTTTGCAATAGCGGCTGCAACATTTGCAGGCGCACCGCCTGCATTCTGAGCAAATATTCTTTGTCCCTGCTCATTCCTGCCCTGCATTGTAAAATCAACCAGCATTTCTCCTAAAGCTGTTACATCAAACATTGTTTTTGCTCCTTTCCTTGATCTCAGCTACTATCTTATTGTAAGATTTTTTATTCAGACGATAGAAAAACAGAGCAACAGCCGTTATTATCCAAAGTATTCCCGGAATAGTGGAAAAGCTGTGTTTCATTATAGAGAGTACTGTGCTGTTCTGTTCTATGTTAGCCTTAAATCCCGCCGCACCTAAAGTCGCTGCAAGTACGGAAGTTCCGATAGCCATGCCTATTTTGTTTCCAAGTGAAATAAACGCATATTGAAAGCCGTCGTTTCTTATCCCCGTTTTCCATTCGCCGTATTCTACGCAGTCGGGAATAATTGCATAAATAGCTGTGTTAAAACCTGCGAAGAAAAACTGTGTCAGACCAGAACAGATATAGAACATTGCAGGAGTTTTGACCGGACTGAAAAAGTAAAGAGAAAGCATACATACGCCTGTTCCAAGAGCAAGTATAGATGATGCTCTTCCCTTATTGCCTGTCCACTTAAAGATGATCGGGAACAGACCGGCGCCGATAATGGACGGAACGATAATAGCCATTGAGTATGTTGTAAACAGCGATTCGCTGCCCTCAACGTATTTAAAATAATACAAAGCGTCCGCATTTCTTCCATAGAGAGTTACACCAAACAGGAACTGTCCCAGTAATGCCAGCAGATATGGCTTATTCTGAATAACGGTCTTTATCTGCAGCGTCAAAGGGATCTTCTTTTTTTCGGGAATTGTAACAGCCTCTTTGGTTTTGGCAAAGCAGAATATATGACAAGCTGCAAATATTATTCCATAAAGTACAGCTACCAGCAGATAACCACGCTTGTTACTGCCACCGCCCAGTCTAGAAATCAGGGGCAGTGTGATAATATTGATAATACCGATGGCAATCATGGCACTGACGGAACGGAAGGTATTGATTTTGGCACGTTCTTCAATGTTCTGCGTCATAGCGCCGCAAAGAGTTCCATATGGAATATTGACACAGGTATAACCCAATACCAATATACAGTAGGTTATTGTCATGTATACGATCTTGGCGGTGTTGCTCCAATCCGGATGCGCCCAGAACGAGATCATAAGCACTACCGCAGTCAGAGGAGCGGCTATCAGCAGCCACGGACGATATCTTCCCCAGCGGCTTTGGGTCCGATCGGTCAGACCGCCTACTATAGGGTCGTTTATTGCGTCCCAGAATCTTGAGAACAGCATAAGTGCGGCAACGGCACTCATGCTTATTCCGAATACGTCGGTATAAAAGATCATAAGAAAATTACCAACGAACATCCAGCTGAAATTACATCCCACATCTCCCATGCCATAAGCGAATTTGCTGATAAACGGTATTTTGATATTTGTATCGTTATCTTTCATTTCCTACCCCTCGCTTTTTTGCTATTCCTGTACGTTTATAATAACCTTCATTGTAGTTTCTCTGTTAGCGTCAATGTACTCATATGCCGCTTTGTAGTCTTTAAATGCAAAATGCTTTGAGATAAGCGGCTTTAATGCAACCTTTCCTTCGTTGACAAGACGTATTGCATCAACATAATCCTCGTTTCTGTACATCATCGAGGTGTTGAGATCAAGCTCATGGTCGTTAAGTACTGCAAGGTCGATCTCTGCCATACCTGCAAATACCGCCACAAGAATTATGGTGCTGCCTTTTCTTGCGTACTTTATAGCCTGTCCCATAGTAATGTTGTTTCCTGCACAATCGTAAATTACGTCTGCCTTGTCAGGTCCGAAGTTTTCAAGCATTGCCTCGCCGAAATCCTTATCTTTAGTATTGATACAGAAATCTACGCCGCACTCTTTAGCTTTTTCAAGTCTGATGTCGCTTACATCAGTTATCATTACGCTTTCTGCACCGAGACCTTTAGCAGTCTGAGCTACAAGAATTCCAATTGGACCAGCGCCCAGAACTGCAATTTTCATACCCTTGACATCGCCTGCACGCTTGACAGCGTGAACTGCAACCGCCAACGGTTCGATCATTGCGCCCTCGTCATAGGACATTTCTTCGGGAAGCGCCGTTACCTTGGCGGCGTCTACGGCGAAAAATTCGGAAGCTGTTCCCGTTGTCTGAAAACCCATGACCTTCAGTTCTTCGCAAAGATTGTACTTGCCGTGACGGCAGGGATAGCACTTTCCGCATACTACCTGCGGCTGAATAGTGATCTTCTGACCAACAGTAAAATTCTTTACGTTTTCTCCAAGCTTTACGATCTCACCCGAAACCTCATGTCCCTGCGTTACAGGATAAGACGTAAACGGATGCTTTCCGTGATATACATGAATGTCCGAACCGCACACTCCGATTTTCATGATCTTCACCAGCACCTGATCCGCTGTGATCTCCGGTACGGGAATTTCTCTGAATGTGATCTCCTTAGGATTTGTCATGACCTGCTGTAACATAATAATCTCTCCTTAAAAATATCAATATGGTTGTCACGTTTCATATTTACTTTTATAAAACGTTTTATCTAACTGTTTATAGTATATCCGATACAATACAAATTGTCAAGAGTTTTGTTTCAAAAAAATATTATTCTCTCTTTTTTACAACAAGTCATTATATTTTTGTGCATAATGCACAAAAAGACACCGTATAATTACCAATGCGGTATTTATACGGTGTAGTTTCAATTCAATGTATCGAAATAACTGTCAATAAAGTGCATTGCCGCTCCGACCGCGGAAGCTTCTTTCTCATAGGTACAGTTTTTAATATACAAAGTGTCGTTTTCAAACATATTATATGCGGACGCCTTTTTACTAAGCTGAGGCATATATTGTTTGAGATACCCTCCGACATATCCGCCAAGCATTATATCGCAGTCAAACGCCATTCTGAGATTTGTAATGAGTACAGCAAGACGGTCTAGGTATTCGTCCCATACCTTTTGTATAGTTTTATCCTTGCTTTCTAATTTCATAAAGAAATCTTCCAGCGAATTTGCATACCGAAGAAGAACTTCAGCTGAACAGTACGCATCGGCACAGCCTTTTTTTCCGCAATAGCACTGCTTTCCGTTTGTTTCGATTATCATATGTCCGAATTCGGCGCTTCTTCGGTGATTGCCTTCGTAAATTTTGCCGTCCGTATAAACAGCTCCGCCAACGCTGTTACTTAATGAAAGATATATCATATCCGTATCTATATATTTCATTTCCGCGATCAATGCGCTGTTGGCGTCGTTCTCATACGCTGTCGGATATGGGATAAGCTGACTCAAGGATCTCAGGCTCAGATGATCCTGCTTTAAAACGTGAGAACGCACAAGAGTTTCATTTTGTTTATCTATGATTCCGGGAAAAGAAACGCCGACTCCAAGGATTTTTGTCCTGTCTGATTTGTTTTCACTTAAAAATTTTTCAAGATTATCGGCAACACTCTCGTAGTAAGCTGGATCATTTTTAAATGTCGATTTCAAACGCTTTTTGGCAATAATGCAGCCGCATAAATCTATCAATACATAGCTGATATGATTAGCGGTAATATCTATACCTACCGAGTGCTTATTATTTCCCACTATTGACAAAACACTTGCCTTGCGTCCTCCGGTGGATTCGTATTTTCCTGCTTCAATTACAAGACCCGACTGTACCAGTTCTTTGACGTTTTGCAAAACAGTTGGCATACTAAGCCCCAACTCGGCAGCAATTTCGGGTTTTGAGGTTTCAATTTTCTTCAAAATGAATTTTACTATTCTGATTTTGTTAGTGGAATTATCCTTTCGAGACATAACTATGCACCTTGCTTTTCTAAATCGTTTAATAAAAGTATACTATATTTTATCTGAAAAATCAAGTGGTTTTCAAAATATATTACATCAAAATTTAATTAACCACGATTACGTTTTCGCACAAGAGGGTGAAACACTGCCACAACAAGAATTACAAACTAACATTCTTAAAAGAATGTCAAATACACAAGGATAAACAAAGTTTTGCATACCCATTGACAAGAATTTCAATTTATGTTACACTAATTACAGAACGACAACGTTCAACATAAAAAGACAATTAAATAATGTGCCTATCACATACATAAACATATTGAAATAACTTAGAGCTTTAAGTTCGTACATATTTTCAGGCATGATTTTAAGCAACGGGATAGTTGTATCCTCTTGTCGAATCGTGAAACCGAAATATGTACGGGCTTTTTTGTTTGGATATATTTTGCCTTAGTCAAAGGGTGAAACATTAATAGAATCTTGAAAAATGAATAGTAGGTTTGATAACTTGAAAATATTCAACTCAAATTTCTGAGAAGAAATCATTAACACTTTAAGCGTGACAGTAGTGACGGTAGTTTACTGTGCAGTGAAGTTACTGACCTTACCGGCACCCGAAGTGCCGGAACTCTCGCAGATACGATGTTTAATGCGGGTGACGGTAACTTTTTGGGTGCTGAAAACAGCGGTTCGGGGTGACGGTAGAAATCAGCAAACGTAAGGCGATTTGTGGGCTTGAATTTTCAGTCGGGTAAGTTTAGCAAGAGCAAACCAAAACCCCACACAAGCGATTTGTGAGCGTTGTGCGAGGACATTACAGCACATCTTTTCCTTTGCAGATAATATCAAAAAGCACATTGACAAAATGAGGAAAAATCACATTTGGAAGACTCGGAAAAGTTAAGTCCTCAGACTTAGCAAGCATCGCAAACGACAGTCCACCCACAAGGGGCAGACCACCGATTGCGGCTTGTCGGGGCGAACCCCGAACCCCCTAATCTTCCACTCCCTCCCTCTCACAGTGCGACGGCGAAAGCGCACATATTACCCCCGTCGCAAAATTAAATCTCCTGTTCAAAACAATGAAAATGCCGCATACCTCTTGACAAATGTATCATAATGCGATAACATAGAAAATGGAGAATGATAAAAGCTCGTAAAGATTTAAAAGTCTTTGCGAGCTTTTTGTTTTGTATATATTTTTGCCTCGAGCATAAAGGGCGAAATATTAATATAATCTTGAAAAAGAATAGGAGGCTTGATAACTTGAAAAAGTTCAATTCAAAGTCCTGCGAAGAAATTATGACAACCGTGTACAAGCCAATAGAGTTCGTTATAGACGGCTTGCTTGCACAAGGTCTGTATATCTTAGCAGGTGCGCCGAAAGTGGGAAAGTCTTGGCTGGCACTTGAGATGTGCTTGTCGATAGCGAAAGGAGAAAAAGTTTTAGGTCAGAAAACATTGCAGGGCACGGCATTGTATTTGTGTTTAGAGGACAGCTATGTTCGTATTCAAAATCGCTTGTATGAAATAACTGATGTGCCAACTGAAAATTTGTACTTCTCTGTTATGTCTGAATCTATCGGCAACGGACTTGAAGAACAAATCGAAAGTTTTAAAATTGAACATTGCGGCCTAAAAATTGTGTTCATTGACACTCTGCAAATGGTTCGCAGCGATACTGATTCAGGCTATGGTTCAGATTATAAAGAGCTCTCTGTGCTGAAAGCACTTGCGGACAAGCTTGAAATCGCAATAATAGTTGTACATCATACTAGAAAATGCAAGGATACAGACCCGTTTAATATGATCTCAGGAAGTACAGGAATCAGCGGTTGTGTTGACGGAAGTTTGGTGCTTATTGAAAACAAGCGTGGCAGTCGCAATGCTAAACTATTCTGTGTCGGTCGTGACATTGAAAACCAAGAAATAAATCTTGTGTTTGAAAACAGTCGCTGGAAAGTTGTTGACGAAGCGACGGCTAAAGAAGCGGACTTTTTCTCTTTCGCTGTTCATGATTTCATGTTGGAACGCAATTATTTTACAGGCTCTGCAACGGAGCTTGCAATCATGCTAAGCAAAATACTTTGCAAAGAAATTTTCGCAAACCATATCAAAAAAGAACTTATGAAACACGCTTATGAATTGCAGAGTTACGGTGTGACTTTTAAATCCAGACGCAGCAACGGTCAGCGAGTAATTATTCTGAAATACGATTTGAAAAGTGACACCGGTGACGGTAAAAATCTAATGCCCGAAGCTGTTAAATATACTGACCCTGCTGTCACTGAAATGAGTTCGGAAGGTTCCGAAAAGCCTTTAAATACGTTGTTTGAGGGTGATTATGAAAATCAAAAAGATAAAAATTCTACTGACCCTGCCGGCAAGGTTACTGTCCCTGTTTGTAATTCTACTGACCCTGTCCAAAGTGAAAGATATGTGAAGTAAAGTGCACAACGCTTGATGAAATTCTGAATGAATCCGCAAGAAAAATCAGAAGCAAACTTGCAAGCCAAGGCATTGATGTTCCGCCATTTTAGAGTTAGCGAATGTAGGGTGATTTGTGCTCTCCTCACTTGCGGTAGGGTAAACATACCACTCAGGGCATCAGAGGGCAACACACGCCGATTGTGAGCGGTGTACGAGGAGATAACCAAAGAATTCTGAAATCAGTTTGAAAGCACGTCGAAACCGGATATGTCAGTTATGCACAAATTCTCGATTTGCCGCATGGCGATGAAAGTGAAATATTTCATTGCAAGTTAAAGTTTCGGGGTCGCAGCCCCCGAAACACTCACAGCGGACGAGCAAAGCTCGCCGCAAAAGTGCCGAAAATACGCAGTTTCAGCAAAATGATTGTGCATAATTTTTATGGGGTCATAAATTTGAGCTTTGAATGATTCAGGGATCGTAAGTACTGAAGATCACGTAAAATTGGCATAATTTCGGGCGTTGCTGATGATGTCAGACAAAATATCAGGAAAGGAATGATCAAAAATGATCAGTTTAAAAATCAAAGAAAAAGAAACTGAAAAGACAGTAAGGAGGGCGATAACCCAATGCCAAGACAAAGAGAAATCCCCAGAATCAATTCCGTCACGATCATATACAACGGCGATAAAAAATCCTTTGATACGTTTATGGAAGCTATGATCAACGACTATTTAAATTCGGATAGTATGTCCAAACGCTCGAATGATGATTTTATTGATAAGGTAGAATTTATTGATAAAACGGCGTGATTGCTGGACTTTAAGGGCGGCTTGTGGTAGTGTCTGTTGTAACGCAGACACACCACAGCGTGCCTGCCGAATTTAAAGGAGGTCGATAAAATGAGAGCTTGGCTATACTACAGATTATCTCGTGACGAAGATGAGGAAATGAACAGCTTGCAAAATCAGCGGCAGATTTTAGTTGATTACGCTGGGCAGAATGGTTACGAAATAGTTGGTGAAAGTTTTGATGACAACGTTTCGGGAATGACGTTCAACAGAAAAGGCTTAGGCAAACTTGAAATTGCTGTTGATGAAGGTAAGATCGATGTTGTTCTGGTCAAGGATCTAAGCCGACTTGGACGGCACAGAACTCAGACTGAATTATTCATAGACCACTTGCGACAAAACAATGTCAAGGTCTACTCTGTGACTGAGGGCATTGATTCCAGTAACGAAAATGACGATCTGATGATAGGATTCAAGCAGATTTTCAATGACTTCTACGCTAAAGACATCAGCAAAAAAGTCAAGGCAGGTGTACGCCAAAAGCAGAAAAACAAAGGTCTGATAGAGTCCTTACCCCTCGGTTACAAGCGTGATCGAAACACAAATACTGTTCTGGTAGACGATGAAACGGCTTGGATAGTACAGGAAGTATTCAAGCTATACGTTGACGGTTACGGCTTAACTACTATCGCAAGGACGATGAACGAGCGTGGAATAAAGTCTCCTGAATATTATCAAAGACGTAAGCTTGCAGATTGGAAACCGGACATTTCAAAAAAATATCTGTGGGTTCAGACTTCAGTAAGGCGGATACTTACGAACGAGCTGTACATCGGAACGATGGTCAATCACAAAACTGTGACAAGTAAAATCTACAAGACAAAGACTTTTATTCCGCCTGAAGAGCAGTACCGTCACGAGAATTTTTGTGAACCGATCATTGATGAAACAACTTGGAAACAAGCTCAGTTCTTGCTGAAAGAGCGTTCGCAGATCAATCCACGTTCGCAAAATGGTCGGAAATTGCACCGCTACTCAGGCTTGATAAAATGCTCCGACTGCGGAGCTGGGTTCATAGCCCGCCGACGAAAATGGCGAGGGAAAGAATACGTTGAATACACTTGCAACAGCAATCATCGCTATGGTAAACAATACTGCACTCCGCATACAGTCCGTGAAAATCAACTTGATGAACTGGTCGAAGGAGAAATACTTAGACTGCGTGATATTATTCTTGCTGAAGGTGAACGATACAATAAGATCATAAAAGACTGGTCAAAGAAAAAGCCGCTGTATGAACGTCAGATACAGCAGCTCAATGATAGGATTTTATCACTCCGACAGCAAATTGAGGACTTAATAATCAAACGAATAAACGATCGTGAACACACGCAAGTTTTCAACAATATGATCACCAAACGTGAGGATGAAATAGCTAAACTTGATAAAAAGATATCAGATTTAAGAGAGTATGACAAAATCTGCAAGCAGAGGAAAGAACACCTTAATAATACAACTCAGATTATTGATGAGATCTTGTCCGAAGGTTCAATATCCGATGTTAATTTGCGAATGCTTGTCAAACGAATTCTTATTCATCAAAATGAAGATAAAAGCCTCGACATCAAATTTGAGATGAACGGAGAGTTCAATGACACGGTCAGCGTATTTATAGATCCGATGGACGAATTAGAAAGTGCATAGAGATGCAATTAGATCCGCAGGCAGTTCTGCGGATCTTCCTTGCTTATATGAACATATTAAACAGCAGACGAGCTGCACCTAGCAATGAACTTTGGGATAAGATCTGTTAAAAATCAATTTTCATCGATCAGGTCTTGCTATCGGATTTATTATATAAAAAGAAAAAAGCCCGATATAATCGAGCTTTTTATGGTGCAGGTAAGAAGACTTGAACTTCCACGAGGTTGCCCCCACTAGCACCTGAAGCTAGCGCGTCTGCCGATTCCGCCATACCTGCTTAAAAAATCAACATATATATTATATCACATCAGCATGCACTTGTCAAGCATTTTTGCACAAATTATAAAAACGTTTGGTAAATATATATTGAACATTTATTTAACGCAGTTGCCGACAAAAAAGGCAGAGCCTTTAAAAAACTCTGCCTGTTGTTAGCAAATAGAATCTCTCGAATTTTCTTTCAAAACACCGAATTTTCAAAGAAAACCCGAGCGATCCATAACCGGACAAACTATTGCCTGCCCTAGTTCACTAAATTTATATCGACTCTTTCTCGTTCGTTATCATAGCCATGAATCCACGGTTTTTCGATAACGCTTTCAGCAGTATGCCGCCGAGAATAGTCACGCAGACCAGCTCGCCCGCCGCGACCTGCACCATTGAGAGTACAAGCGGCAGCTTCAGCACTATCCAAAGCTCCAGCCCTACGAACACGCCGTTTATAATGACGGGGAAAAGCGAAGCCGTGAAATAGTTGAGCTTGTTCCGCAAAAGATAAATACATAACCCCGCGATAAGCGTCGCCGAAGTGCCTACTATCGTGTCAACCGCGCCTACCGTGCTGAATATGTTTGCGATAAAACAGCCGATGGTCAGTGATACAACGTAGTCCTTGCTGAATAAACACAGCAGCATTAGCGCTTCCGCTATGCGAAACTGTATGCCTCCATATGATAACGCCGAAAGTGATACTGTTAGCACGACATATATCGCCGCGACTACTCCCGCTTTCGTGATCCTGCGAGTGCTGATAGATTCCATATTTATCTCTCCTTGTTTTTATTTCTGAGTGGTTAAGCTAGGATACACTCATATTTGATTGTCTGTTAATTAAGCCTTGCCGACAGAACCGAAGAGCTCCATCTTTTCCTTTACCTTGTCCTTGATAGCTTCGTATCCGGGAGCAAGCAGCTTTCTGGGGTCGAATCCCTTGCCCTTGAGATCCTTGCCTTCTTCGATGTACTGTCTTGTAGCAGCCTGGAAAGAGAGCTGGCACTCAGTATTTACGTTGATCTTAGCAACGCCGAGCGAGATTGCCTTCTTTATCATGTCATCAGGAATACCTGTACCGCCGTGCAGTACGAGAGGCATATCGCCAACCTTTTCCTTTACAGCAGCCAGAGTCTCGAAAGAAAGTCCCGGCCAGTTTTCAGGATATACACCGTGGATGTTGCCGATGCCGGCAGCCAGCATTGCTACGCCGAGGTCTGCGATCATCTTGCACTCGTCGGGGTCTGCGCACTCGCCCATGCCTACTACGCCGTCTTCTTCGCCGCCGATGGAGCCAACCTCAGCTTCGAGGGAAAGTCCCAGTACGTCGCAGGTGTTTACAAGCACCTTGGTCTTTTCGATGTTCTCTTCGATAGAGTAGTGAGAACCGTCGAACATTACAGACGAGAAGCCTGCGTTGATGCAAGCCTTAGCGCCCTCGAAAGAGCCGTGATCCAGATGAAGTGCAACAGGAACTGTGATACCCAGCTCGCCGAGCATACCGTTTACCATTCCTACGATGGTCTTGTAGCCGCACATATACTTGCCTGCGCCCTCGGAAACACCAAGGATAACAGGGGACTTGAGCTCTTCTGCGGTGAGCAGGATAGCCTTTGTCCACTCAAGATTGTTTATGTTGAAGTGTCCTACTGCATAGTGACCCGCTACTGCTTTGGTCATCATTTCCTTTGCTGATACTAACATCTGAAAACACCCTCCGTAATTATCTTATTAAATATGCCCGCGGCGTTTTCCTGCCGCATTTTCCGCAAGCCGTTAGTCACTGCTGACCCCGCTTACTTGTGCGTGCTCCGCGAACAAATACATTATACACTTTTTTCGCCTTTTTTTCAAGAGCTTTTTCCTACTTTTACATTTGCAGAAACGTTTTTTAACATTTTATACACATTTCTCACGGCTCATAAGTCTTTAGCACCGAAAGCGCTACCTCAAGCTTTGTGCACCGCATATCCATAGCCTGCTTTTCCAGATACCTGTGTGCCTGCGTTTCCGTGAAGTTTAGGTACTGCATCAGCGCGAATTTTGCGCGGTTTATCGTGCGCATCTCCTCCAGCCTTTTATGTAGCTTTATGTTCTCGTTTTGCAGACCCAGCAGCCTTTTGCGCGAGGCGTTTATGAATTTCAGCGACTGATAAAAGATCTGCTTGCTCAGCGGCTTTGCTATCACTATAACTCCCAGATCTTCCATTCGCTCGCTCACCTGCTCGCAGTTCTCGGCGCGCACTATCATAACGCAGCTGGCGTTAGTAGTCGCGGTTATGTGCTCGGCAAGCTCGTTGCCGAATTCGTCTTTCAGCGGGCAGTTTATTATCACGGCGTCGTAGGTCTTTTCGGCGGCGGCGCGCCTAGCCTCGCTGCCGTTGCTTATCACCGACTGCGAGCAGTTTGGAAAAGCTTCTCTTATCAGTCCGGCAATGGCGGCGGTAGCGTTATCGCTTCCCGATACTATCAATACTCTGTCCATTCAGGCACCCCCTTGTACTCAAATGCAGATCAGTCATATTAAAATCACAGAGTATAGAAAAACCTTGCCGTTTCAAAAATTTCCCTGTCCTGCGCGGCTTCGTACTCGTCGCTCATAGCGTTCTTGCATTTCGCGACGTATTCCACCAGTTCTGCGGGCAAAGTCTTTTTGATAAATTTGCTTTCGTCGGCTGTCTTTACCGCTTCGCGCAGGTCTTTCGGTATTATGCCGAATTCTCCTGCGCCGTCAGCCGCCGCGGCTTCGTGCAGTACGGGTTCGCCCGCGGATATAGCGTTCTCTATACCGTCCATGCAGGCGTTTATGACTAATCCTATAGCGAAATAGGGGTTGCAGGTATTATCGGGCGTCATGAGCATAAGGTAGCCGTTCTTTTCGCCGCCCCTCAGCCTTACAGGCACGTTTAGGTTGTACTTCGTCCAAGCTACGTGGCGCAGCGGCTCTATCGCTTCCATGCGCGCATACGAATTTGTTACGCCGTTCATAAAAAGCGTCATGGCGGGCAGGTTGTGCAGCAGACCGCCCAACATTCTGTCTGCGATGGTGGTAAGGCAGCCCTCGCGCTGAGCGAAGACGTTCTCGCCGTTTTTGGTACAGCTGAGCATTATCTGCAAACTGCTTCCGCACTTATCGGGCAGCGGCTTCGGCATGAATGAAGCGTAAAGGCCGTTTCTGTTCGCTACTGATTTTACCGTGTTCTTGAACGTAACAAGATTATCGGCGGCGGAGAGCGGCGCTGAGGAGATAAAGTCGATCTCGTTTTGTCCCGGGCCGGCTTCGTGGCGCGAGCTTTCGGGGTATATCTCCATCTGCTCGAGCGTCATGCAGATGTCGCGTCGCAGGTTCTCGCCCCTGTCGGCGGGCGCAGCTTCGCAGCAGCCTGCGTTATCGTGCGGTATCCTCGTCGGCAGACCCTTATCGTCCAGCTCGAAAACATAAAATTCGCAGGAAGTGCCGACCTTGAAGTCGAAGCCCGACTTTTTCGCGCGCTCTACGGCTTTCAGCAGGTAGCCTCTGCCGTCGCCCGCAAATTCCGAACCATCGGCGCGGGCTATGCTGCAAAACAGCCTCATAACTCTGCCCTGCTGCGGCCGCCAAGGCAGCAGCGAAAGGGTGTCGAGCACGGGGCGCAGCACCAGATCTGTTTCGTAAACGCCCATAAAGCCGTCCATCTGCGTAGCGTCGAAAGCGTAGCCCTGCTTGAATATCTTCGGCAGCTCGCTCGAAAGCACCGATATGGCTTTCAGATTGCCGAACACGTCGCAGAACATGAGCTTTACGAACTTAACGTCGTTTTCATCCACGAATTGAAGCACTTCGCGTTCTGTATATCTCATAATGCAATGATCCTCCTGTCAAAAAGTGGAGCAAGCTGTTTTATCAAACTTGCTCCACTTTTTATTATACTATCATCAGTTCTGCGTGTAAAGCTGTTTATATGGATTTTTTGTGTCCGGAGTTAAAACAAAGAATTTACTGTTCATTATGTCGTCATAATCTTTGTCAAACTTCTCGCAGAAGTTCTTTACATATCCGCTTATCTCGGCCAGGTCTTCTTTGCCCGCTTCCTTAGCCTTTACCTGCGCGGGAAGGTCGCCGGGCAGGTTTTCGGTTCGCAGATATATCTTTCCGCCGTGCATACCGGTGCCGCAAAATCTGCCTACCACCTGCGTATCCTCAAAGCCCATGCCAAGCACTACAATGTAGCCGCCCGCCTGATATTCGCCGAGGAAGCTGCCCGCTTTTCCGCCGATGACCAGCGCGGGGATATGCTCCATATAGCTCTTCATATGTATTCCCGTGCGGTAGCCCGAGTTTCCGCGAACGTATATCGTGCCGCCGCGCATAGCGTATCCCGTAGCGTCGCCCGCCGAGCCGTATATCGTAATGCTGCCCTTATTCATGGTGTCGCCGCAGGCGTCCTGCGCGTTGCCGTTTACTACTATATCGCAGCCGTCGAGGTAAGCGCCCAGCGCGTTGCCCGGCGTACCGTTTATCACCACGCTGCCCTGTTTTCTGCCTGCTGCTATATATCTTTGTCCTATGCAGTTTTCCAGCGTTATAACGTCGTCCTCGCAAGCCTTTATCTGCTCATTGAGGGTCTGGAAATGCATCAGATCTACCTGTATTTTCATGATAACTCAATGCCTCCTAATACGCTTTTCATCAATGGCTCTCCGCAAGCTTCTCGCGGCGGTCTTCCGCCGAAAATGCCATAAGCTGCGGCTTCTGCTTGATTAGCTCGAAATCAATGCTGTCGAGCGGGGTCTGATTTTTGATGAGCGCGGTGTATATGCCCGCTCTCTTTATGTCGCCTATCATGATGTAGCCCATAAGGCGGTTATCCTTATAGAATAGCTTCTTGTAATTCTCGCCCTCTTTTTCGGTATAAACGTTGCCATCGTAAGAACCTGCTGTTATCATATGGTAGCCGAACATACCCATAGCGTTCATGGGGATAGCGTTTTCGTAAAGCTGCTCGCCGCCTGCCATGTTCACGCCCGCGGTGTTGCCCTGCATATAGGCGTTTGGCAGCAGCGCCAGTACGCGCTCAGCGCCGATGGTTATATCGTATGATTCAGTGCAGTCGCCGCCCGCGTAGATGTCTTTCAGGCTGGTCTGGCACTTATTATCAGTCTTGATAGCTCTGCCGCACTCAGCGCCCGCGTCTTTCAGCAGCGCGATGTTCGGGCGAACGCCCACGGCTACTACCAGCACGTCGAACTCTACCTCTGCGCCGCTCTTCAGCTTCGCCTTGTTAGGCTCAAGCTCCGCCGCGCTGTCGTTGAGGTAAAATTTCACGCCGTGCTTTTCGATGGACTTCTGCACAAGCTCCGCCCCCTCGGCGTCGAGTACTGAGGGGAGTATGCGGTCTGCCATATCTACTACGGCTATCTCTTTCACCTTATCGGCAATGCCCTCCACGCATTTCAGACCGATAAGTCCCGCGCCGATAACGAGCACCCTGCTCTCTGCCGAGATAGCTTTGTCAAGCGCATGCGCGTCGTCGAGAGTCATAAATGTGAACTTTTTCTCTACCTTATCCAGCCCCTTCATAGGCGGCACGAAAGGCGAAGAGCCTGTAGCCACCATGAGCTTGTCGTAAGAGATCACCTCGCCCGACTCCAGCTTTACGGTATGGCCCTTAGGGTCTACGCTTACCGCCGTCTTGCCCAGCATGGTATCTACCATGTTGTCGGAGTAAAAAGAATCGGGGCGGTACTTCATGCGCTGCTCGTCAGTCTTGCCGTAAAGCAGGTAAGAGATGAGCGGGCGCGAATATGTGTGGTACTTCTCGCTCGCGATAAGCACTATCTCAGAATTTTTATCTACGCTTCGTACTCCCTCAACGCAGCCGACAGCCGCGGCGGAGTTTCCGATGATAACTATTTTGCTCATTATATCTGCGCCCCCTTATCTTTCTTCAAATACGATAGCCTGATTCGGGCAGCCCTTTACGCAGGCAGGCTCGCCGCAGGCGTTCTTTGTGCAAAGCTCGCATTTCTGCACCGCGTGGCCTTCGCTGTCGGGCATGATGCAGCCGTATGGACATGAGAGTATGCAGGTGTAGCAGCCTACGCACTTATCGTGGTTGAACGAGATGACGCCGTTTTCTATCGTAAGAGCGCCTGTTATGCAGCTCTTTACGCAGAGCGGGTCTTTACAGTGGCGGCAGGATACGGCGAAGTTTATGCCCTCGCCCTCCTCTACCTGTATACGGGGGTTTATCTTTACGTTTTTCAGGGCGTTCACCATGCTGTCCTTACCCGAATTGGCATATGCGCAGTAGTATTCGCAGAGGTGACAGCCCAGACACCATTTTTCATTTACATAAATACGTTTCATAGCAAAACCATCCTCACTTTCCGCATTATTCACCTGCGTGCTTTATTCCGAGTATCGAAAGCTCTCTGTCTGAAAGTCCGATACCGCGGAGCATGAGGCGGTTTCCTCTGAGCGATTCGATGGAGTTTATACCCATACCGCCCATGATCTCCTTTATCTCGTGATCCCAAGCGTGAACCAGATTTACAAGGCGCTTGTAGCCGATGTCGGGGTTTAGGCGCTTTACAAGCTCGGGGCGCTGGGTAGCTATGCCCCAGTTGCACTTGCCCGTCTGGCAGGTGCGGCAGAGGTGGCAGCCCATAGCGAGACAGGCAGCGGTAGCTATGTAGCAGGTGTCTGCGCCGAGCGCGATAGCCTTTACAAGGTCTGCGGAGGAGCGTATAGAACCGCCGACTACTATGCCGACGTTATCGCGTATGCCCTCTTCTCTCAGCCGTGCGTCTACGCTTGCGAGCGCGAGCTCTATCGGTATGCCGACGTTATCGCGGATACGGGTAGGCGCAGCGCCTGTACCTCCGCGGTAGCCGTCTATCGCGATGATGTCCGCGCCGCTTCTCGCGATACCCGAAGCTATCGCCGCTACGTTATGTACGGCGGCTATCTTTACGATAACGGGCTTCTTGTAGTCAGAGGCTTCTTTCAGCGAGTATACGAGCTGGCGCAGATCCTCTATCGAGTAAATATCGTGGTGAGGCGCGGGGGATATTGCGTCAGAGCCTATAGGTATCATTCTCGTCTTAGATATATCAGCCGAGACCTTAATGCCGGGCAGATGTCCGCCGATGCCGGGCTTTGCGCCCTGACCGATCTTGATCTCGATAGCAGCGCCCGCGTTGAGGTAATCCTTAGATACGCCGAAACGTCCCGAAGCTACCTGAACTATCGTGTTCGGGCCGTACTTATAGAAATCCTGATGCAGACCGCCCTCGCCCGTGTTGTAGTAAATGCCAAGCTCTTCCGCGGCGCGTGCGAGCGACTCGTGAGCGTTGTAGCTGATAGAGCCGTAAGACATAGCCGAGAACATTACGGGCGTAGCAAGCTCAAGCTGCGGCGCCATGTTGTTTACCAGCTTGCCGTTTTTATCGCGCTCGATCTTGCCGGGCTTTTTGCCGAGGTAGGTCTTTGTTTCCATCGGCTCGCGCAGCGGGTCGATAGAGGGGTTAGTTACCTGCGAAGCGTTCAGCAGGATCTTATCCCAGTACACGGGGAAAGGCTCGGGGTTGCCCATAGAGGAGAGCAGCACTCCGCCCGAGTTTGCCTGACGGTATATCTCGGTAATGGTCTTGCCCGTCCAGTTTGCGTTCGCCTTGAATGTGTGGTCGCTCTTTACTATCTTTATAGCCTTAGTTGGGCAGAGCGATACGCAGCGGTGGCAGCAAACGCACTTAGCGTTATCGGCTACCATTTTTCCCTGCTCGGGGTCGTAATGATGTGCTTCGTTCGAGCACTGACGCTCACAGACTCTGCAAGCTATACATTTATTGGTATCTCTAACTATTTCATATTCAGGATACAGATAATCTATTGCCATTTCTTATAACCATCCCTTCTCAGATCTTCAAGCGTTTACTTTATGAAGATCTTATCTTTATAGCTGTCGAGCGTTACGATTACGGGCTGACCGCCGTTCGGCGACCAGATCTTATCGAGATTAGGCTCGATAATGCGAATAGCGCATTCTTCGGAAGCCATGTAAACTCTGTCGTCTTTCTCGCCTATGACCATCGAGCGCAGCTTTAATCTGTCGTTGAGCGCCATAAGTCCGCCCTCGAAGCCGAGGATTATCGAGAAAGGCCCGGTGATAAGCAGGTTCGAGTACGCCGCGCGCAGGTACTCTGCCTGCTCTCTCTCCTCAGCGCTCATGCCCTCTATCGTAGACCAGAAAGGCGCTGCGATGACTTTCGCGGCTTCCTCTAAGCTCAGCCCCTGCTTTCTCAGCAGGAAGTCGATTATGTAAGTAATGACCTCAGTATCCGTCTGAAGATTACATTTATATCCGTACATCTCTATATTTCTTCTGTTAGCGTCATAGCTGGAGATCTCGCCGTTGTGGACTATCGAGTAATCCAACATACCGAAGGGGTGCGCGCCGCCCCACCAGCCGGGGGTGTTCGTCGGGTATCTGCCGTGAGCGGTCCATGCGTAGCCTTCGTACTCGTCGAGCCTGAAATATTCGCCGACCTCTTCGGGGTAGCCCAGTGCCTTGAATATGCCCATGTTTTTACCGCAGGAGAAAACGTAAGCGCCCTCGATATTGGAATTGATATGGATAACGCACTGCGAAACAAATTCCTTTTCATCGAGCTTAGAATCTTTGAGCTTAGTTTTCAGCGGCTCTACGAAATATCTCCAGATAAGCGGCTCTGCCACTATCTTATCGCTCTTTCTTACAGGTATTTTGGAAAGGTTTATGATGTCGAAATGTTTATCGAGAAATCTCTCGCACTCTTCACGCGCCTTATTGCCGTCGTAAAAAACGTGGAACGCGTAAAGGTCGGGGTACTGCGGATAAATGCCGTAGCCCGCAAAGCCTCCGCCCAGACCGTTTGAGCGGTCGTGCATTGTGGCGATGGACTTTATCATCTCACTTCCGTTGATATTCTTACCGCTTTTGGAGATCACTCCCGAGATCGCACATCCCGAAGGGATCCTTATCTCTCCCTCTCGCAGCATACAAATTCCTCCTTTAGTTAATCTTTCATACCGCCCCGCTTACTGTGCGGAGCGCCCCATACAAGCGCCTTTATCCGGCGCGCCCACTTTATCTGAAATCCACAAATAAAGCAATAAAAAAACGACGTCCTTTTCAAAAGGGCGCACTAGCCCTCTCGAAAGAACGTCGTTGTTCTGTGATAATTATTTTAGCACAAAAGCCCGCTTTTGTCAAGCGGGGCGGGCGCAGGGCGCTTTGCAGGGAAATTTGTACACCCTGCACAAACATTTGTCGCCCGCACGCAGATTTTTGAATTTCAGCGTGTATGATCTTGCAAAAATAATCGGCAAACTGCAAAAAAATGCAATTTACCGACTTTTTCACTGTATCAACTTGCAAAAGGTTCACACAATTTTAACAAGTGACCTCAAGCTTCCTTTTCGAGCACGAAATACGAATCTGCGCCCGTACTTTTAAATTCCTTTATAGACCAGCCGCGGCTGAGCATTTCATTAAGCTGCTCGACGCGCTGGAAACGGTCGAGATGCGGAGCCTGAACGCCTGCGCTCACTTTTTGGGAATTGTTAGAGATAAAAAATATTTTCTGCATTTGCGCGTCACCCTTTCATAAAAAATAAAGCTTTTGCTTCATAAATCCTATGATAATATTATAGCACGTTTTTTTGTACAGTTCAATACCCGCGGCAATATTTTTTTGTTTTAACTTTTTCACGCCAGAGCCTTGCATTTGCGGAGGAAAATCCGCCCCTACGCGACCCGCAGGCTGACTGGGCGAATGCCTACCGCGCTATCGACGATTTTTTGAAAGGCATTTAAAGCGGTATTTTTGCAGTAATTTGCCGAATGTTATCAATTTGTTCACATATATGTGTTATACTAAAAGCGATAGTGTATAATATCTGTATACAATTATGCACTTTCGCCTTTTGACCGTATTGTATCCGAATAGAAAATGTCGGAACGATAACCATTTAGAGAAGGAGAATACTTATGAAAAACACCGCAGCTACGCTGATGTCGCAGAAGCAATCGGGCGAAAAGATAACGATGCTTACCGCTTATGACTACACCACAGCGTGCATTGCCGACGAGTGCGGGGTAAACTCGATACTCGTGGGCGACTCTCTCGGCATGGTGATGCTGGGCTACGACACCACCCTGCCCGTAACTATGGAAGACATGATCCACCACACAAAAGCCGTTTCGCGCGGCGCTAAAAACGCCTTTATAGTAGGCGATATGCCCTTTATGTCATATCAGACGAGCGTTTACGACGCAGTAGTCAACGCAGGCAGGCTGATAAAAGAGGGCGGCGCGCACGCGGTAAAGCTGGAAGGCGGCGCGGCTGTTTGCCCGCAGATAAAAGCTATCGTAGATTCCTCGATACCCGTTGTGGCGCATTTAGGGCTTACCCCGCAGTCGGTAAACGCCTTCGGCGGATTTAAGGTGCAGGGCAAGACCTACGATAAAGCGAAGCAGATAATAGACGACGCGCTGAAAATACAGGAAGCGGGCGCTTGCGCGGTAGTGCTGGAGTGCGTACCCGCTGACCTCGCGGCGATAATCACCGAAAAGCTGACTATACCCACCATCGGCATAGGCGCGGGCGCGCAGTGCGACGGACAAGTGCTTGTATATCAGGATATGCTGGGCATGACCGCCGGCCACACGCCGAAATTCGCAAAGCTTTTTGCCGACGTAGGCGCGCTGATGCGCGATGGCTTTAAGACGTATATCAGCGAAACGCAGTCGGGCGAATTTCCCGCCGCGGAGCACACATTCAAGATAGACAGCGAGATCATCGAAAAACTGAGAGAAGAGGACTGACATAAAATGAAAATTGTAAAGACGATAGACGAAGTACGCAGCATTGTAAAGGGCTGGAGAGCCGAGGGACTTACCGTAGGCTTAGTTCCCACTATGGGCTATCTGCACGAGGGCCACGCGAGCCTTATCGACGCTTCGCACCGCGATAACGACCGCACAGTGGTTTCCGACTTTGTAAACCCCATGCAGTTCGGCCCTACCGAAGATCTGGAAAGCTACCCGAGAGATCTTGAGCGCGACGCGGCGCTTGCCGAAGCGCACGGCGCGGACATTATCTTTAACCCCGAACCTAGCGAGATGTACCACGAAGGCTTTTCATCTTTTGTAGATATGACAGTGCTGACGCAGGAACTTTGCGGACTCAGCCGCCCTGTACATTTCCGCGGAGTGTGCACGGTAGTTTCAAAGCTTTTCAATATAGTAAAGCCCGACCGCGCATATTTCGGCAAAAAGGACGCGCAGCAGCTTGCAGTTATCCGCCACATGGCAGACGACCTGAACATGGATCTCGAGATAATAGGCTGCCCGATAATACGCGAAGAGGACGGACTTGCAAAAAGCTCGCGCAACACCTACCTCAGCGATGAGGAAAGAAAAGCCGCGCTGATACTCTCAAAGTCGATATTCGCGGGCATGGATATGGTAAAGCAGGGCTGCACCACCGCCGCCGAGATCACGGGAGCTATGAAAAAGCTGATAGATAGCGAGCCGCTCGCGAAGATAGACTATGTAAAGCTTGTAGACGCGGCGACTATGCAGCAGATAGAAAAGCTCGACCGCCCCGCGCTCTGCGCGATAGCCGTATACATCGGCAAGACAAGGCTTATCGACAATTTCTTTACGGAAGATGTAAAGTAAAATAAACTTAAAGGGAGAAAGTATGAATATTTCGGTACTGAAAAGCAAGATACACCGCGCCGTGATAACGCAGGCTGAGCTTGATTACATCGGCAGCGTTACCATCGACGAAGACCTTATGGACGCGGCGGGGCTGCTGGAATATGAGCATGTACACATAGTGAACATAAACAGCGGCAGCCGCATTGAAACATACGTCATAGCGGGCGAGCGCGGCAGCGGAGTTATATGCCTGAACGGCGCTGCGGCAAGGTGCGGTCAGCGCGGCGACTGCGTTATAATAATGGCATACGCCGATATGACGCCCGAAGAGGCGCGCGAAAATCCGCCGCAGGTGGTATTCGTAGACGATAAAAACAAGGCCGTGCGCGTTGCAAGATACGAAAAGCACGGCAGATTAGAGGATCTGAAATGATACTAGCGGTAGATATTGGAAACTCAAACATAGTTATCGGCTGCTTTGACAAAAACGATATAATGTTCGTAGAGCGGCTTTCGACAAACCAGCTCTCCACCGCGCTGGAGTACACGGTGATGATAAAAAATATACTGGAGCTGAACGGGCTCGAGCCTGCCGAGATAGACGGCGGCATAATCTCCTCAGTAGTGCCCCCGCTGACATCTACGCTGAAACACGCTATGGAGCGGCTGGGCTGCGGCGAGATACTCACCATCAGCCCAGGCATAAAGACGGGGCTGAAGATACTGCTTGACAACCCCGCCCAGCTCGGCAGCGACCGCGTTGCCGACGCAGTAGCCGCCGTAAGCTGCTACCCAGTACCGCTGATACTTATAGACATGGGCACGGCTACCACCATATCCGTGATAGACGGCGAGAAAAATTTCCTCGGCGGGATGATAATACCGGGGCTGCGCGTATCGCTCGATTCGCTGGCGAACCGCACCTCGCAGCTTCCGAAGATAGACCTCACCCCCGCGAAAAAGGTCATAGGCACAAATACAGTAGACTGCATGAAGAGCGGCATAATAAACGCAAACGCCTCGGCGCTTGACGGCGTTATCGAGCGGATAGAGGAAGAGCTCGGCAGCCGCTGCACCGTAGTGGCTACCGGCGGACTTGCGGGCGTGGTGATACCCTACTGCAAGCGCGAGATAATAAACGACGAGCTGCTGCTGCTGAAAGGTCTGCGGCTGATATACGGCAAAAATCGTCCCGAATAAAAGCAGCACACGGCAGATGTGCGCCAGCAAAAAGGCGCGCTTCTGCCGCTTTTTTATGCCTGCACACATACTGTGCGTCATGCGCGTACAACAGTACGCACATCAAGTACATAAAAAATTAACAATATATTGTGCGGTTTGCATATTGACTAAATTTAAAAAGTATTTTATAATATAGAAGTTGTTTGAAACGAATTTGTGTAACTATATATATGTAAGGAGAAGATCATTGTGGTGAAAGTTGTAAAATTCGGCGGCAGCTCGCTCGCAAGCGCTGAGCAGTTCCGCAAGGTGGCAGATATAATACATTCTGACGATTCAAGAAGATATGTAGTTCCCTCCGCCCCCGGCAAGCGCTTTAAGGAGGACACCAAGGTCACCGATATGCTCTACGGCTGCTACGAGCTGGCTGTAAAGGGCAAGGACTTTGAGAAAGAATTTGACGCTATAAAAGAAAGATACAACAGCATTATCGAAGAGCTGAACGTAGACCTCTCGCTCGAGAAAGAGTTCGAGACCGTAAAGGCTTGCTTTATCGGCAGAGCGGGCAGAGATTACGCGGCTTCGCGCGGAGAGTTCCTCAACGGAAAGGTGCTGGCGGCATACCTCGGCTACACCTTCGTAGACCCCGCTGAGATGATATTCTTTAAAGAGGACGGCACTTTCGATTCGCCCCGCACGCTGAAAGCAGTAGGCGAAAGGCTCGCGACCATCGAGCGCGCGGTAGTTCCAGGCTTCTACGGCTCTATGCCTAACGACACTATAAAGACTTTCTCGCGCGGCGGTTCTGACGTTACCGGCTCTATCGTAGCGGCTGGCACTAACGCTGACCTTTACGAAAACTGGACTGACGTTTCGGGCTTCCTCATCTGCGACCCCAGAATAGTAGAAGACCCCGAGCCTATCCGCACCATCACTTACAAAGAGCTTCGCGAGCTGGCTTACATGGGCGCTACCGTACTGCACGAGGACGCTATTTTCCCCGTTCGCAAAGCGGGCATACCGATAAACATCAAGAACACAAACAAGCCCGGCGACCCGGGAACTTTCATAGTAGAGAGCACCTGCCAGAAGCCGCTTTACACCATCACAGGCATCGCGGGCAAAAAGGGCTTCTCGGTAGTAAACATCGAAAAAGATATGATGAACAGCGAGCTGGGCTTCGGCAGAAAGGTGCTTGAGCAGTTCGAGAAAAACGGAATATCTTTCGAGCATATGCCTTCGGGTATCGACACCATGAGCATCGTAGTGCACCAGAGCGAGTTTGCGCAGAAGGAGCAGGAGATACTTTCGGGCATACACAGAAACGTTCACCCCGACCTCATCGACATCGAGTCTGACCTCGCGCTCATCGCAGTAGTCGGCAGAGGAATGAAGAGCGAGCGCGGTACTGCGGGCAGAATTTTTGCGGCACTGGCGCACGCGCACGTCAACGTAAAGATGATAGACCAGGGCTCTTCCGAGCTGAACATAATCATCGGCGTACACGACCGCGACTTTGAAAAGGCTGTAAAGGCTATCTACGACATTTTCGTAGTTCAGCGCCTTTGATAACTGACGATATAAAATAATTATCCCCCGAGCTTTTTACAGTTCGGGGGATTTTTTGTATTTAATCTATCAGCCGCGCTATGCTTTCGACTATCGCGGCGAGCTGCTCCTGCTTTTCATACGGCAGAGCGACGGCGGCGGAATTTATACGCGAGAGCGCGGCGGAGTTCGGCTCGGCGGCAGCGGTCTTTGGCGAAACATCTATCAGATCTTTCAGCGGCACGCCCAGCGCCGCGCTGATCTTAAAAAGCGTATCGACCGTGGGGCATTTTTCGCCGCGCTCGATACAGCCGAGGTACGAGGGGTGCATATTTGCCTCAAAAGCCAGCGCCTCTTGGCTAAGGCTGCGCCTGCGCCTTTCCTCCTTGATCTTTTTGCCGATCATTTCCGAGATATACTCTTTAGACGTGCTGTTTTTGCGGCTGCCCTGCGCCCCGCTGACGGCTTTTTCCATATCGCTGCTCTCCCTTTTCTCACGCTGAAAAACGTACTTATATATAATTATATGCCATATATAGTGTAGTTTCAAACAGCTTTAGAATTAGTTTTATAGTCTAAAGGTGTTGACAGGAAGAGAAAAAGGTGGTATAATAGCATTAAATGACAAAAATAAAAATCAGAGGGGGAAATAGCCATGCTTTCGCGCAGGCGCGAAAAAAATTCAAGAAAAGTAGGCTTCGTGGTGGTGCTGCTCTGCATTATCTGCGCGCCGATATTCCCGCTAATGAGCGCTTTTTTCATAACCCGCCTGCCGCCGCCCGCCGCAAAGACCTGCTACAAGATAACCATGGCAACGATATACATAGAGGTGATACTTCTGCTGATGGTCGCCGTCATCTCATTTATCCACGACCCCTGAAACAAAACTCCCCCGAACTTTTTGCGGTTCGGGGGATAATTATTTGCACGATCTCAGGTCTTAATTCCCGGCTCAATTGCGCTCTTCAATAGCCGTGATGAGGTCTATTCTTCTCTGATGGCGCTCGTCGCCCGAAAACTCGGTGTGTACGAATGCGTCTACCAGATCCATAGCCGTGCCCTCGCCGACTACCCTCGCGCCGAAGCAGAGAACGTTGGCGTTGTTGTGCTCGCGGGTAAGCCGCGCCGAGAAACATTCCGAGCAGCAGGCCGCGCGTATGCCCTTGAATTTGTTCGCCGCCAGCGACATTCCTACGCCCGTGCCGCAGATCAGTATGCCCAGATCAGCCTCGCCGCCGAGCACCTTTTCGCAAACCGCCGCCGCCGCGTTCGGGTAATCGCACTTCTCACCTACTGCGCAGCCCATGTCGATGCACTCTATGCCCTGCGCCTTTAAATGCTCTACGACCGCAAGCTTCAGCTCGGGCGCTGCGTGGTCGTTTCCAATAGCTATCTTCATATGTAAAAATCTCCTTTATCTGTGAGCTTTATCTTTCTCAGCTTTGGTTTCCTGCAAATATGCGGGCAGCAGCTCGTCCGCCGTCACCGCGCGCGCAGGGTCGGCATCAAAAGCCATACAGAGCGACGAAGCTTTTTGCATACGCTCGGCAAAAGGCGCGCACTTCACCTCAGCCGCTTCGGCGAAATACTTCTGCTTCATCTCGGCGCAGCAGTCGCCCGTTATCAGCAAGCCCTCCGCCGAGAGCGACCTGAGCGCTTCGGCGAACTCTTCCTCTCCGGCTACCTTATCCGCCGCGATATTCGCAACTTTCTCGCCGTCCGACTTGTAGATACCGAAATACACCACGCCGATACGCGCGCGCATCACCGCCGCTATCTTACCGCGGTACGCCGCGCTGCTCCAAGCCAGCTCCTCCAGCGTGGATATGCCCGCGCATTTCAGCTCTTTCTGCGTGCAGCCCATAACTATGCCCTTTACCGCCGCGACGCCTATGCGCAGACCCGTGTACGAGCCGGGGCCTTTCGCGCAGACCACGCCGTCCAGATCGGCTATCTCCAGCCCGCACTCGTTCAGCAACTCTTTTGCCATCGGCAAAATTATCTGCGAGTGGGTGAGCTTTGTGTATATCGTCTTTTCCGCCAGCAGCGTTTGTCCGTCAGTCACCGCCGCCGAAGCTGTTTTTCCCGAGGTCTCAATCGCCAAGAGTTTCAAGGCCCTCGTCCCCTTTCATCTTCCAGCTGATGTTTATCTCGCGCGTATCGTCGTCCACGCGCTTGATGTCTATCTGCAAAATATCCTGCCCCAGCGTTTCAAGCGCCTCAGCTATGTTTTCCGACCACTCGGCAGCTATCACCGAGTCGCCGTCCATATAATCGTAAAATCCCGTAGTTTCAAGATCCTCCGAGGAGGTTATGCGGTACATATCGAAGTGGTAAAGGCTCTTGCCCGCGCCGTGGTACTCGTTTACGAGCGCGAATGTCGGCGAAGTAACTTCGTCGCCCAGCCCCATTCCTATGGATATGCCGCGCGTCATAGTCGTCTTGCCCGCGCCGAGGTCGCCCGTATAGGCTATTATCTCGCCGCCGCCCAGCAGCGCGCCCAGCTTTTCGCCCAGCGCAATGGTCTGCTCAGCCGAGCGTGTAACGATCTTCATTTTTTACTCAGCCCCCTCCTGCTGCATGAAATACCAGTCGAGCAGCAGATCTACCATTCTGCCATAAGATCTCTTGCCGTCCTCTACGCCGTTCAGCTTCAGCGAAGTTTCCATCGCCTTGTCCGAAACCTCGGCTACGGTCTTTGAGTCTATCAGGCCCTTGTCGCTCTCCTGCACTTCCTGCCAGTAATCGACGTTGCCGTTCCAGTCGGCGCGCACGCCCTCCGCCAGCGAGCTGTAAAGCCTGTTTACAGTTTCCTCAGAGCAGTTGTCCTCGCACTTTGAGATGACGTATTTCAGCGCGCGTATGTAGCCGCTGTACTGATATTCCACGTTGCCGCTCTCATAGCAGGCGAGGAAGCCGATAAAGTTCGCCTCGTCCTCGCGGATAAAGCCCTTTGTGTGCGCCAGTTCATGGCAAACGGTGTCCGGCAGGTTCAGCGGGTACATCTCGTCGTTGTAATTAGCCTCCATCGTGAACGGGAAATATATCCCCATCAGATATTGCTGGCTCATGAAGAACGAATTCACCACTGCTTTCGGCTTCGGGTAATATCCGCCAAGCTGCGGGTAATCCTTAGCCAACCCCTGCACCGCCGAGCGCGCGGTCTTATCAAGGTCGGCGGTAAGCACGAATTTACCTTCCTTATCGCGCTGCACCTGCTCGGAAAGCGCGTTCGTTTCCGCCGCAAGGTAGTCCGCGAGCTGTTCGAGCTGCGCGGGCGTGTACTTATCCTGTGGGTAATCATACATCTCGGCAAAGGTCGGCGTATGGTAAAGCACGAAACAGTTCAGCGTTTCGGTGAGAATTATGTACACGAATATCCACGCGTAGATATAGGCGTACACCCGCCCTATCTTGCGGCGGCTGTCGCGGCTCTTGCGCTTTGCTATCAGCAGCACTATCAGCGCGATGAGCGAAAGCGGCACGCCGACCAGCGCTATGATAATAAGCACCTCGCCCAGCGAAAATGGCAGCAGGCTGGTCAGCCGCGCGAATACCGAGCTTATCTCGAGGAATATCTCGCGCATATACCACCCGCTGAACCGCGGGCTGAGGTACGCCGCGACGTTCATAGCTATGCAGAAAATTATCAGCGCTATTATAACGCTGCGCTGCCTTTTGCGGCGCGCAGCGTCAGCTATCATTCTGCCGGGTCCCATAACGGTTTAGAAAAGACCCGAAATGTTGCCCTCGTTATCCACATCTATCGAGAAAGCTGCGGGCTTTTTGGGCAGACCGGGCATTGTCATGATGTCGCCGGTGTAAACTACTATAAATCCTGCGCCTGAAGAAAGCTTCATATCGCGCACGGTGATCTCAAAATTCTCAGGCTTGCCGAGCTTCTTGGGGTCGTCAGAAAGCGAATACTGGGTCTTTGCCACGCATATCGGCAGGTCGGTCTTGCCCAGCGCCTCTATTTCCCTCAGCGCCTTTTCAGCCTGCGCGGTGTAGATGACGCCATTTGCGCGGTAGATCTCTTTCGCTATCTTCTCTATCTTTTCCTTTACGGGCAGCGCGGTGTCGTAAAGCGGCTTGTAGTCAGCCTCGCCCTTTTCGATAACGGCGCAAACTTTCTGCGCGAGGTCTGTTCCGCCCTCACCGCCCTTGGCGAATATCTCAGCCAGCGAAAACTCAGCGCCCAGCTCGGTGCACACCTTTTCTACCAGCGCAAGCTCAGCTTCGGTATCGGTATGGAAGCGGTTTATTGCTACCACTACGGGCACGCCGAATTTGTGCAGGTTCTCTATATGGGTCTTTAGGTTCACAACGCCCTTTTCCAGCGCTTCGAGGTTCTCTTCGGTAAGCTTGTCCTTAGGCACGCCGCCATTGTATTTCAGCGCGCGGATAGTCGCTACCAGTACGGTGCAGCTAGGCTTTAAGCCCGCGTAGCGGCACTTTATGTCGAAGAATTTCTCTGCGCCGAGGTCAGAGCCGAAGCCCGCTTCGGTGATGGCGTAGTCGGCAAGCTTTAAGCAAAGCTTTGTCGCGCGAACAGAGTTGCAGCCGTGCGCGATGTTTGCGAACGGGCCGCCGTGCATGATGGCGGGGGTGTTCTCTAGGGTCTGTACGAGATTGGGCTTCATAGCGTCTTTCAGCAGCGCAGCCATAGCTCCGCAGCCGCCCAGCTCCTTAGCGTATACTGGTTCGCCGTCGAGGTTGTAGGCAACGAGTATCTTCTCAAGGCGCGCCTTTAGGTCGGCGAGGTCGGAAGCAAGGCAGAGTATCGCCATAACTTCGGAAGCCACCGTGATCTGAAAGCCGTCCTCGCGGGGGATACCGTTTACCTTGCCGCCCAGACCGATTATAACGTTTCTGAGGGCGCGGTCGTTCATATCAAGGCATCTCTTAAAGAGTATCCTTCTCTGGTCTATTCTCAGCGGGTTGCCCTGCTGCATAGAGTTGTCTATCAGCGCGCAGAGCAGGTTGTTCGCCGCGGTGATGGCGTGCATATCGCCCGTAAAATGCAGGTTTATATCCTCCATAGGCACTACCTGAGCGTATCCGCCGCCGGCAGCACCGCCCTTTATGCCGAATACGGGGCCGAGCGAGGGCTCGCGCAGCGCGAGTATCGCCTTTTTGCCTATCTTCGCCATCGACTCAGCCAGACCTACCGAGATGGTGGTCTTGCCCTCGCCCGCGGGGGTGGGGTTGATAGCGGTAACGAGTATCAGCTTGCCGTCGGGCTTATCCGCAAGCTTTGTGTACAGCTCTTCGGAAAGCTTAGCCTTGTAGTGTCCGTAAGGCTCGAGGTCGTCGGCGCTGATGCCTATACCCTCGGCTATCTCAGTTATCTTCTTCATTTTTGCCTGTTTTGCAATTTCAATATCGGTCAGCATTTTTCAAAACATCCTTTCAGATATTATTATAGTTACATCTTATTATCACTCGTCGTCTATCGGCGTTTCGCGGCGCTTGTCTTTCACCGCGCGTATCTTTTCGATACGGTTGTCCTTAGCCTTTATAACGCAGAGAGTAAGATTTTTGTAGCGCACCGCAGGCGTTTCGCCGTCGGCGGGTATGTAGCCCAGCAGGTCGGTAACGAAGCCGCCCATAGTGCTGAAATCAGTTTCTTCCTCAAATGGGCAGCCCAGCTTTTCCATAACGTCCTCGGGGTCGGCAGTGCCTTGTATATCGAAGGTATTCGGGGTTATCTCCTCTATATCCTCCGCCTCGTTTTCGTCATATTCGTCGCGGATATTGCCCACTATGCACTCCAGCAGATCTTCCATCGTGACGATGCCCAGCGTGCCGCCGTACTCGTCGAGCACTACGGCTATCTGCTTGTGATTTTTATTGAAGTAGGTAAAAAGCTCGCCGCACTTGCTCGTTTCGGGCACAAATTTTATCTTGTGCATATAGTCAGCAGCGGGGGCGTTTTTGTTCGCGGGGTCAAGTATCAGCGGCAGCAGGTCTTTGACGTAAAGCACGCCGCAAATATCGTCTATCGTTTCGTTAAAGACAGGTATGCGCGAAACGCCTGTTTCCACCGAAACACGCACAGCCTCCGCCACGGGCGATGTTTTCTCCACAGCGCTTATCTCGCGGCGGTGGGTCATCACCTCGCAGACCTCCAGATCGGGAAACTCGAATATGTTCGAGATCATCTCTGCCTGATCGTCCTTTATGCCGCCCTTTTCGTTGGCGGCGTCGAGCATTTGCAGTATCTCCTCGCCCGTCACCTGCTCGGAAAGGTCTTCTTTTTTCACGCCGAATATCGCCGAAAGCAGCGCGGTAACGCCCGCTACTATAAGCTGCGCGGGCTTCATGAGCACCATCAGCGCGCGGTATAGCCAAAAGCTCGCGCGTACAAATCCCTCGCCCGCCCTGCCGCTTACGCAGAGCCTTTTCGGGAAGTCGACGCTTACAGCCGCCGTGACCGCCGCCGCTGCCGCCGCGATGATAAGCGAGATCACAGCCGCCGATATGCTCAGGCTTTTGCCTGTAAGCGTACCGCCCAGCGCGTTTTTCAGCGGGTAGTAAAAGTAGTGCTTTGCCGCCGCGCCCATCGCGAAAAGTATCAGCGTGCGCGCCGCTAAGTTTGTCTGAATTATCAGCTCAGGCTTTTGCTGCAATTTCTGTATCCTGCGCCACCTGCGGCTTTTCTCCGCCAGCTTTGCAGTTTTGCTCTCTGACAGCCTGAGCACGGCGTTTCCGCAGGCGGTGAGAAAGCCCATCACCACGGCTGCCGCCGCTAAAATTATCAAGCCGTGCCACCATATCGGCGTTCGCCCGACGTCGTCCATATCATCTTCTCCTTGTTCATCATATTTGCATTTACACATAGTGCATACAATTATTTATATTGTACACCATTTTGCGTGGGCATGTCAAGAGCTTTTATTTGTTATTTTATGAACAAAAAAAATCGGGACATATCTCAGTCCCGATCCTTGTAAGCTATATTAAGTTGAGTTTACTTGCCCATCATCTTTTTAAATCTTTCCATAGCTTCCTTGGTTCTCTCGCTGTCGCCGAAAGCGGTAAGTCTGAACCAGCCCTCGCCGTTTTTGCCGAAGCCTGCGCCGGGCGTACCGACTACGTTAGCTTCTTCAAGCAGCTTGTCGAAAAATTCCCAGCTGCCCATATCGTTCGGGCACTTGAACCAAATGTAGGGGGAGTTCTTTCCGCCGGTGTACTTTATGCCCAGTTCGTCGAGAGCGGCAGCCATCACCTTAGCGTTCTGCTGGTAATAAGCGATGTTCGCCTTGGTCTGCTTCAAGCCCTCTTCGGTGAATACCGCCGCAGCAGCGCACTGTACGGGGTAAGAAACGCCGTTGAACTTAGAGCCCTGACGTCTGCCCCAAAGCTGCGAGATGCTTACGTCCGTACCGTCGGAAGCCTTTACGGTAAGCTCCTCGGGGATAACGGTGTAGCCGCAGCGCATACCGGTAAAGCCCGCGGTCTTTGAGAGCGAGCACATCTCGATAGCGCACTTTCTTGCGCCCTCTACCGCGAATATGCTTCTCGGGATATTCTCTTCGGTGATGAAAGCTTCATAAGCGCAGTCGTAGATGATGATAGCGTTGTTCTTCACAGCGTAGTCTATCCAAACCTTTAGCTGGTCTTTGGTGTATACCGAGCCGGTGGGGTTATTCGGCGAGCAGAGGTAGATAAGGTCTGCGTGTACGTTCTCGTCAGGCATAGCGGCAAAGCCGTTTTCCTCGTTAGAGTCGGCGAAGATCACCTTTCTGCCGTTCATTCTGTTGGTATCAACGTATACGGGGTAAGCGGGGTCGGTGATGAGCACTACGTTATCATCGCCAAAAATGTCTACGATATTGCCGCAGTCGCTCTTAGCGCCGTCGTTTACTCTTATCTCGTCAGCCTTTACTTCTACGCCAAAGCTCTTGTAGTAGCCGCTGATGGCATCTTTGAGGAAATCATAGCCTGTGCCGCTGTCCTCGTAGCCCTTGAAAGTTTCTTTAACGCCCATTTCGTCAGCGCCCTTTTTCATAGCCTCTACTACGCACTTGGCGATAGGCTGGGTAACGTCGCCTATACCCATGCGGATAATGTCGGCGTCAGGGTGCGCCTCGGTAAAAGCCTTTACCTTCTTGGCGATGTTGATAAAAAGATAATTCTTTTCAAGCTTTAAAAAGTTTTCATTCAGCTGTGGCATAATTAAACTTTCCTTTCTATATATGCAATATCAGCGGCGTCTGCGCAGACTATAAAAGCCCGCGCTCCGCGCTGTTTCTCACCAAAAGATCATCAGATGATTATAGAGCCGTTGAATACGGTAACTGCGTCGCCCGTGAGGTAGATAGCCTCGTCGGTCACCTTTATCTTGAGGTCGCCGCCCTTGAGCTTTACAGTTATTTCCTTATCCTTAGTGCAGTAGCCGTTGAGCACCGCCGCGACTGCCGCCGCGCAAGCTCCTGTGCCGCAAGCCCAAGTTTCGCCCGAGCCGCGCTCCCACACTCTCATTTTCAGGGTATGCTCGTCCAGCACCTTGATAAACTCAGCGTTTACTCTTTCGGGGAATATCTCGTTATACTCAAAAGCCTTGCCCACGGTATCTATATCCAGCTCGTCGATGTTGCCGTTCATGAATACTACCGCGTGGGGGTTGCCCATAGATACGCAGGTGATGTTGTATTCCTTGCCGTCGATGGTCACGGGGCGGTCTGCCACTCTGCCGTTTTCGTCAGCCGCAAGGGTAACGGGTATCTGCGCGGGGTCGAGTATAGCGGGGCCCATGTTTACGGTAGCGCCGTTTACCTCGCCGTAGTGGCGGGTGAGCTTTACCTTTATGATGCCGCTGAGAGTTTCTATCTCCATATCGTCCTTATCTACCAGACCGTTATCGCGCATGAACTTAGCTACGCAGCGTATGCCGTTTCCGCACATCTTGCCCTCAGAGCCGTCGAGGTTGAACATTCTCATCTTGCCGTCGGCTACCTTAGACTTCTGTATTAGTATAACGCCGTCGCCGCCGATGCCGAAGTGGCGGTCTGAAAGCGCAAGCGCCAGACCCTCGGGGTTATCTATACGCTGATTGAAGCAGTTGAAGTAGATATAGTCGTTTCCGCAGCCCTGCATCTTAGTGAATTCTACCATGTGCTTTTCCTTGCGCATATGGTTTATGTCAACTATCTCGGTAGACTTTTCAGTGTACTTCGAGCGAATCGACTGTGCAATGGCGTTTGCGGTATCTATCGAAGTCAGGCAGGGGATATTTCTCTCTACCGTCTTTCTTCTTATCTTTACGCTGTCGCGCTGAGGGCTTCTGCCCTTAGAGGAGGTGGATATAACGTAGGATACCTTGCCGCTCTCGATAAGGGTGAGGGTGTTTTCCTCCGCCTCGCCTATCTTAGCTACCGCCTCGCAGGGGATACCGTGCTCGGAAAGCACCTTAGCAGTGCCCTTAGTAGCGTAGATCTTGAAGCCTAGGTCGTAGAATGCCTTTGCGGTCTGCGGTATCTCGCACTTATCGGTATCGCGAACGGTGATGAGCACGCCGCCCTCTACGTTGAGCTTGTAGCCTGCCGCGGTAAGACCCTTGTAAAGAGCCTCTTCCAGCGAGCTTGCAACTGCGAGTACTTCGCCCGTAGACTTCATCTCAGGGCCTAAGTGGTTATCAACGTCGATAAGCTTTTCAAAGGAGAATACAGGAACTTTTACTGCAACGTAAGGCGAGTTTCTGTAAAGACCTGTGCCGTAGCCCATATCCTTTAGCTTTTCGCCGAGCATACATCTTGTAGCGAGGTCTACCATAGGCACGCCGGTAACTTTAGAGATGTAAGGTATAGTTCTGGAAGAACGCGGGTTTACCTCTATAACGTAAAGCTCGTTGTGGTTGATGAGGTACTGTATATTTACCAGACCCATAGTTTTGAGTGAAACTGCGAGGTTCTTCGAGCACTCTATTATGCGCTCGATAAGCTCGTCGGAAACGTTCCATGCGGGGTATACGGCTATCGAGTCGCCCGAGTGTACGCCCGTTCTCTCGATATGCTCCATTATACCGGGTATAAGTATATCTTCGCCGTCGCAGATAGCGTCTACTTCCAGCTCAGTACCCATCAGGTATTTATCTATCAGTATCGGGTTCTCTATCTCCTGCGCGAGGATTATCGCCATGTACTCCTTGATGTCGGCGTCGTTGAAAGCGATTATCATGTTCTGTCCGCCGAGAACGTAAGAGGGGCGCATAAGTACGGGGTAGCCTATCTTGTTCGCTACCTCGAGCGCTTCGTCGCAGGTCATTACGGTGAAGCCCTGCGGACGCTTTATCTTGTGCAGCTCCAGCAGCTCGTCAAAGCGCTCTCTGTCCTCAGCCGCGTCGATGGAGTCGGGAGGAGTACCCATAACGTTTACGCCGTTAGCAGCAAGGTGTTTGGTAAGCTTTATAGCGGTCTGTCCGCCGAAAGCTACTACTACGCCGTATGGCTTCTCTATCCTGATTATATTCATTACGTCTTCGTTAGTCAGCGGCTCGAAATAAAGTCTGTCCGCAGTATCGAAGTCGGTGGATACAGTTTCGGGGTTGTTGTTTACTATAACTACGTCAAAGCCTTTTTCTTTCAGCGCCCATACGCAGTGTACCGAAGCGTAGTCGAACTCTATGCCCTGACCTATTCTGATAGGACCTGAGCCGAATACTATAACGGTCTTGTTGCCGGTATGCTTTGAAGCTATAAATTCCTCAGCCTCGTCCTCCTGATCGTAGGTGGAGTAGAAGTAGGGGGTCATAGCGGAGAACTCAGCCGCGCAGGTATCTACCATCTTGTAAACGGCGTGCAGTTTCTTCTGTATAGGCTTGCCGGTAAGTCTTTCGATGACCTTATCGGGGAAGCCGAGCTTTTTGGCAGTTTCGTAAGTTTCAAAGCTGTCGTCGCCCGAAAGCAGCTTGTTTTCAACAGCCACGAGCTTGAGCAGCTTGTTCAAGAACCACTCGTCTATCTTGGTGATAGCGTGTATCTCGTCTACGGTAACGCCGCGGCGCAGCGCTTCATATACGGCGAAGAGGCGCTCGTCGTTACACTTGTGAACGGCTGCGATGACCTGCTCGTCAGTAAGCTCTTCCATCTTAGGCGATATTATGCAGTCAAGGCCTATCTCAGCGCCGCGAACAGCCTTCATTATAGCCTGCTCGAAAGTAGTGCCGATAGCCATGACTTCGCCCGTAGCCTTCATCTGAGTACCGAGGTCGCGCTTAGCGTATACAAATTTATCAAAAGGCCACTTAGGCAGCTTTACTACAACGTAGTCGAGCGCAGGCTCGAAGCAGGCGTAAGTCTTGCCCGTAACGGCGTTCTTTATCTCATCGAGGGTGTAGCCGATAGCTATCTTAGCCGCAACCTTAGCGATAGGATAGCCCGTAGCCTTAGAAGCAAGCGCCGAAGAGCGCGAAACTCTGGGGTTTACTTCTATTACAGCATACTCGAAGCTTTCGGGGTTGAGCGCAAACTGGCAGTTGCAGCCGCCCTCTACTTTCAGCGTGTCGATTATTTTCAGAGCGGCGGAGCGCAGCATCTGGTATTCCTTATCCGCGAGAGTAACGCAGGGAGCGATAACGATGGAGTCGCCCGTGTGAACGCCTACGGGGTCGAAGTTTTCCATAGAGCATACGGTGATAACGTTGCCCTTAGAGTCGCGCATTACCTCAAACTCTATCTCTTTCCAGCCCGAGATGCACTTTTCTATGAGCACCTGAGTGATAGGCGAGAGGTAAAGGCCGTTGCCCGCTATCTCTCTCAGCTCTTCCTCATCGTTTACTATACCGCCGCCAGTACCGCCGAGGGTGAATGCGGGGCGAACGATGAGCGGGTAGCCTATACCCTCCTGATTAGCGAAATCTACCGCGTCCTCTACTGTATTTACTACCTTAGATGGTATGCAAGGCTGACCTATGGACTCCATAGTGTCCTTAAACATCTGTCTGTCCTCAGCCTTGTCGATAGTCTCGGGGTTTGCGCCGAGCAGCTTTACGTTGTACTTATCGAGGAAGCCCGATTTTGCGAGCTGCATCGAAAGCGTAAGGCCTGTCTGACCGCCGAGGGTGGAAAGCAGGCTGTCGGGGCGCTCTTTCTTTATTATCCTCTTTACCGTTTCCAGCGTAAGAGGCTCTATGTAGATCTTATCCGCCATAGCATTATCTGTCATGATAGTAGCGGGGTTTGAGTTTACGAGTATTACCTCGAGGCCCTCTTCTTTAAGGGCGCGGCACGCCTGCGTACCGGCGTAGTCGAACTCAGCCGCCTGACCTATAACGATAGGTCCCGAACCGATCACGAGAACTCTTTTTATATCTTTATTTAAAGGCATTACCAATTCATCCTTTCGTTTGATGGTTCAGAATTTCGATTAGTTTTTATGAGAGTCGATCAGATCGGTAAATCTGTCGAAGAGGAAGCCTGTATCCAGCGGGCCGCCGCAGGCTTCGGGGTGGAACTGTACCGAGAATGCAGGCATATAGTCGTAAGCCACGCCCTCGCAAGTGCCGTCGTTAGCATTTACGAAAGAGGCGTGCGCGCCTTCGGGCAGCGAAGAGTTTATAACAGCGTAGCCGTGGTTCTGGCTGGTGATGTAAACTCTGCCCGTTGCGGTATCGGTAGCGGGCTGGTTAGCTCCTCTGTGACCGTACTTGAGCTTTTCGGTCTTTGCGCCCTGCGAGAGCGCGAGAAGCTGGTGACCCAGACAAATTCCGAAGGTAGGTATCTTCATCTCGCATATCTTAGCAAGCTCGGCTATTATGCCCGTGTTGTCCGCGGGGTCGCCGGGGCCGTTTGAAAGCATTATTCCGTCGGGGGCAAGCTCTTTTATCCTCTCAGCGGTGGTGTTGGCGGGCACTACGGTAACTTCGCAGCCGCGCTTTACCAGCTCTCTGCCTATATTGTGCTTTGCGCCGAAATCGTAGAGCACTACGCGGCGCTTCACCTCGCCCTCAGGCTCAAAGGTCTGCTCTTCTTTGCAGGTAGTATTTTCAACAGCCTCAACTATCTTGTAGCTCTTGAGGTCTGCGAAGCTGAGAGCCGTGCCCTCTGAAACTATCTTGCCGTTCATAACGCCTGATTCTCTAACTATCTTAGTAAGCGCGCGGGTGTCGATACCGTAAAGACCGACAATTCCGTTCTGCTTTAAAAAAGTGTCAAGATCACCCTCGCATCTGAAATTGCTGGGCTCCTGACACCTATCTCTAACAATATAACCCTTAACGTGCGGGCGGCTGCTTTCAAAATCAGCAGGTATAACGCCGTAATTACCAATTAAAGGAAAAGTTTGAACGACTATCTGACCGTAATAACTGGGGTCGGTCAAAGTTTCGAGGTAACCGGTCATAGCGGTAGTAAAAACTATCTCACCGATCGATTCGCCGTGTGCGCCAAAGCTTTTGCCTTCAAATATCGTACCATTTTCCAAAATAAGATATGCTTTCTGCACCTTTAGTTCCTCCTTACGCACAATTTATCACATAACATTATACCACAAACCGCAGGCTTTGTAAATACCGTTCATAAAAAATTCACGGCTATTTTCCCTTGTCTGCGATATGCCTCAGCAGCGCCCTATATATAAAGGTATATTTCGCCCGATTTGTGGAAAGTAAGTGAAAGTATGCTGAAAAGTACGGCGGACTAAAAAAATCCTAAAGTAAATTTAATGTCAGCGTTTTATAATTGAATCGTAAAAGAAAAAAGGGAGCTGATCCACATGGCACAAGAGATATTTAAAAGAACTGAAAAAAAATACCTGCTCAGCGCGCAGCAGTACCGCACTTTCTTAGCGGCGCTTGAGCCTTTTGTAAAGCGCGATCGCTATTTTGAGAGCGACATCATGAGCCTTTATTACGATACGCCCGATTACCGGCTGATACGCGCCTCGATAGAAAAGCCCGTTTTTAAAGAGAAGATACGCCTGCGTTCATACGGTGTGCCGCGCTCCGCGGACGATGTTTTTCTCGAGATAAAGCGCAAGTACAAGGGCGTTGTTTACAAGCGGCGCAGCGTAATGCCGCTTTCGCGGGCGGCGGGCTTTCCCGAAACGGCGCGGGACACGCAGATAGAAAAAGAGCTTGCGTGGTGCTTTGATTTTTACGCAGGGCTTGCGCCGCAAATGCTCATCACCTACAAACGCCACGCCTACACCACGCTTTCAGACCCCGAGCTGCGGATAACTTTCGACAGCGAGCTGCTTTTCCGCGACTACGATCTGCGGCTGGACAAGGGCATTTACGGACGAAAGCTGCTGCCGCACGGCGAGCGGATAATGGAGATAAAGATAGCGGGGGCTATACCGCTCTGGCTGGCGGGGCTGCTCGACGAGCTGAAAATTTATCCCGCTTCGTACTCAAAATACGGCACAGCGTACCTCACGCTGCTTTCGGAAAAGGCGCTCGGGCTGAACAAGATAACGGCTTGACGGCTTGACAGCTTGCACGATACACGCATAATTTAGATCTTTATACATGAAAGGAAAAAGAACATGACATATTTTACGGCTGATACCACGACTATAAAAGACCTCTTCACACTCTCGGCGGCAGACATTTCGCTTTCCTCGCTGCTGATATGCACCGCCTGCTCGCTGGTTATCGGCGCAGTGGTGGCGGCGGTTTTCTGCCGCGGACAGCGCACCTCTCGCGGATATGCGCTTACCCTCGCGCTGCTTCCCGCAATAGTGCAGATGGTGATAATGCTGGTAAACGGCAACATCGGCACGGGCGTTGCGGTAATGGGCGCATTCAGTCTGGTGCGTTTCCGCTCCGCGCCCGGCAGCGCGCGCGAGATCTGCACGATATTCCTCACGATGGCGGCGGGTCTAGCCTGCGGCACACAGCATCTCGCGGCAGCGCTGATATTCACGGCAATCATCTGCGCGGCGGCGCTCATCTACGACAAGCTCGGCCTTGCGGGCGGAAACGACGAAAAACATCTGAAAATAACGATACCCGAGTCGCTCGATTACAGCGGGGCGTTTACGGATATTTTTGAAAAATATACAAATACGCACGAGCTTTGCAGCGTAAAGACCACCAACATGGGCAGCCTTTTCAAGCTGGATTACGCGATAGTGCTTAAAGCCCCCTCGCTGGAAAAAACTATGATAGACGAGCTTCGCACCCGCAACGCAAACCTAGAGATAGTCTGCGGCAGAGAGGAAGCGAAGTCGTGCGACCAGCTTTAAGCGATGAACGGAGGTAAACGCATGAAAATTCTCACAGCCGTGGCGCTTATTGTGCTGATACCGCCATTCGCGGCGGCGGTTTACGCTTTTATAGTAGCGGCAAATTTGGATAAAATAGAACGAAAGCACAAAGAATGGACAGAAAGGAGCTGAACGATATGAGCAATTTAACAAATAATTACAGAAAATACATTGCAGCAGCGGCGGCGATTTGCCTTGCGATGAGCGCGGCAGGCTGCTCAAAATCGGACAGCAGCAGCGAAACTGACGCAAAAACGGCCTCGGCGCAGATCTCTTCGGAAGCTTTTGAGATCTCGGCGGAGGATAAAGACATCGGATACGACGAAACGGAAGCGGTGAAGATAGCGCTCAGCGGCGAAAGCGCCGAGATAGAGGGCAGCGGCGCGGCTTGCGAAAACGGCGTGCTCTCGATAACCGATGGCGGAACGTACATTTTATCGGGCGATCTAAGCGGCGAGATATACGTCAAGGCGAAGGACAGCGAGGTCAAGCTGGTGCTGAACGGCGTTTCGGTCACGAATTCCGACTACGCGGCGCTGATGATCGACAAGGCGAGCAAGGTGACGCTGACGCTGGAGGACGGCACGGAAAACAGCTTTGCCGACGGCGCTGAATACACCCTCACGTACAGCAACGACAACACCGACGGCTGCATTTTCTCTCGCGCCGACCTCACCATCAACGGCAGCGGTTCGCTCAGCGTGACGGGCAGTTACAAACACGGCATAGTCAGCAAGGACAACATCGTCATCGCGGGCGGAAACATCACGGTAAACGCCGCTTCGGGCGGAATTTACGGCAAGGACAGCGTGAAGATCAGCAGCGGCACTATCGACGTTACCGCCGGCTCGAACGGTATCCGCGCGACAAATGACGAGGACGCGGAAAAGGGTTTTGTTTCCGTGACGGGCGGCGACATAACCGTTAACGCAGCGGGCGACGCGCTGGAGGCTGAAACAGTAATGCAGATAGAGGACGGCACGCTGACTCTTACCAGCGGCGGCGGTGCGGCAAACGCCAGCATGAAATCAGACGGTCAGCCGAACGGCGACTGGGGAAGCTGGAGCAAGGACAATATGGGCACGCCCCCCGACAAGAACGGTCAGCAGACGGGTACGCCGCCCGAAATGCCGTCGGGCAGCGGCGACAGCACTTTGACGGCTACGGCTTACACCGCAGTTTCGGCAGACAGTTCAAATACCTCCTCGACCGACGCATCATCTGCCGACAGCGAGTCCACATCGGCGAAGGGCATAAAGGCGGGCAGCGAGCTGAACATTCTGGGCGGCGTTATCAGCATCGACTCCTCCGACGATTCGCTGCACTCGAACGGCGCAGTGAACATCTCGGCGGGCGACATTACGGCAAGTTCGGGCGACGACGGCACGCACGCAAACGGCGACCTCACGATCTCGGGCGGCAAGATCACGGTTTCAAAGAGCTACGAGGGTCTTGAGGGGCTGAACATCTATATTTCGGGCGGCGAGATAGACGTAACCGCGAGCGACGACGGGCTGAACGCCGCGGGCGGCAGCGATACCGGCTCGGACGAGCGCGCGGGAAGGGATATGTTTGCCGACAGCGACGAGAACTATATTCTGGGGATCTCGGGCGGCACGCTAAAAGTCAACGCTTCGGGCGACGGGCTCGACTCTAACGGCAATTTTGTGATGAGCGGCGGAACAGTGATAGTAAGCGGACCGACCAACGGCGGCAACGGCGCGCTGGACATCGGCGACAGAGATTCCACCGCGCAGATAACGGGCGGCACGATAGTAGCGGCGGGCGCTGTCGGCATGGCGGTCGGCTTCTCTGACAACTCCACGCAGTACAACGTGCTGCACAACTTCGCTTCAACTGCGGCGGCGGGCTCGGAATTTACCGTTACCGACGCGGACGGCGTGGTGCTCTTCACCTGCACGCTGGATAAGGAATGCCAGTCGTTAGTTTTCAGCTCGGCGGATCTTGCGTCGGGCACATACACCCTAACCCTCGGCGACCAGACTGAGGAAGTCGAGCTTTCCGACATCTGCACCTCAAACAGCACTTCGACCGGCATGGGCGGCAGATTCGGCGGCGGTAAAAGAGGTCAGGAGTCGCCGAACGGACAGGGCGGAATGAACGACCAAAACGGTCAGCCCCCTGCCAAGCCCGAAGATCAAAATAACCAGAACACTGCCAACAGCTAACACTTAGCAAGCTTATGTCATAATTATTCTCATAAAAAGGGGTGCTGCACAAGCCAAAACTTGCAGCGCCCCTTACTTTTGCGCAAAAAAACGGCAGCCCGAAAGCTGCCGTGTTTTTTTTGAAGTATGCAGATCACATACCGGTAAGACCGGAACGCTCAACACCCTCGATAAAGTATCTCTGTAAGAAGATGTACATTATCAGCAGAGGTGCGATGGAGAGCAGACAGCCCGATTCGAGCCATACTATGATCTGTCTTACGCTTACCGTTTGACCCTGGAACAGCTGCTGCTGCAGGTTAGCGTCGAGGTTTTTCAGCATAAGAGCTACTGTGTTGTTCTCGGTGAAGAACGAGGACGATACATAGTAATCGTTCCAGTACCAAACGATCGAGAACAGGAATACCGTCAGGAACGAAGTCTTAGCGTTGGGGACCATGATCTTGACGTAGGTCTCGAAAGGTCCGCAGCCGTCGAGGTACGCAGCGTCTTCCAGCTCCTTAGGCAGGCCGCGGAAGAACTGACGGAAGATGTAGATGAAAAGTCCGGCCTTTATACCGTTTGCAAACAGCGCAGGCAGGTACATCGTAAGTCCGCTGTTTATAAGCGAAAGCTGTTCGCCGCCGCTGTAAAGCGGGATGATGCCGAAGAGCTTGAAGTACGCAAACTGCAGATACAGCGGAATGGTTGTGATCTGCGGAGGTACTATGATCATCAGAAGAACGATAGCGAAGAGCACGTTTCTTCCCTTGAACTTAAATCTTGCGAAACCATAACCGGTGATCGAGCAGGTCAGTACCTGAAGTACCGAAGAGATCACGTTGAGGTAAATGGTGTTGATGATCGTGTTGTCCTTAGCCGCGAAGCCGCTGAAAATGTCGAATTTCATTACGGTAGCGGTCTGCTTGAGGTTATCGAGCGTGAAGGACTTAGGGATCCAAACTATTGAAGGATCGTTCATTTCTGCATTGGGTCTGAAAGCTGTTGAAACCATGAACAGCAGAGGATACATGATAACAAATCCAAGACCGAACAGGATAAGGAATCTGAAAATGGGCCATACAGCGCCTATGATGCGCTTGTTTCTATTGTAGCGTATCTGCTCAGGAGTAAAGTATTTTTCAAGGCCTTCCTCCTTCATACGCTTCATGCGCTCTTTAAGGTACTTTTTGCGCTCTTTCTCAAACTCTTTTTCTTCTTTTTTAGTTGCCAATGTGATCCCCCCTTTTTAATCTACTTCGTAGTAAACGAACTTGTTGATTATTGCCAGTACGATAGCCAGTATCACACCGATTATCGCGAAGTAAGCCCAAGCCATAGCAGCCGAGTAGCCGTGTTCCCACTGCTTCGACTGGTTAAGAACCAGAGTCATAACTTCGTTGGAAGGATCAACGAACGAATCTACTATCGTGTACACCAGGCTGGCGATAAGCATCGGGCTGATGTACGGAACTGTGATCTTCCAGAAATATTCCCAAGCGGTAGCGCCCTCCATAGAAGCCGCTTCTTTAGCCGAGAAAGGAATTCCCTGAAGTGCCGAGAGGAACAGCAGGATCTGTATACCGCACTTCCATACCAGATTGAATATATCTGAGGTAAGGGTGCTGATAACTTCTGTAAGCTGATCGCTTATGTTGTAAACGCCGAGGAAGTTGAGCAGCTGGTCTACGAGGTCTGTTTCAAACATCGAGCTGAACTGCTCAGAACCGCCTGCGTAACCGCCGGTAGACATATTACCGTTGATTATGTCGATAACAGGGCCGGTAGCGATGATTACAGGGAGGAAGAAGATAGCACGAGCGGCTGTTCTTCCTTTAAATTTCTGGTTAAGTATTACTGCGATAAATACCGAGAACACGAGGATAAGTGGCGTATTGAGCAGCGTATCCTTGAGCATTTTGGTGAGAGCGGGCAGGTAATACTGGTCTTTTCTGAATGCGTTGTAGTAGTTATTAAAACCGGGATTTGACATCTCCATACCGCCGGTGACTATCTTTGTCTGATGGAAAGAGTAGATCAGCGACTGGATAAGCGGAGCAATGAAGAAGTAGATGCTTCCCACGAACCAGAGGGCGATGAAGCCGTAGCCGTAAAGAGCTTTTCTTCTTTCATACGGGATCTTTAATCCCTTCTGTTTTGCAGGTATAGCTGCGGCGGAAGCGTAAGACTTTTCCTCTACCTCGGTAGAAGCCTCTTCATTAGCGGCTGCCTCCGTAGAAGCGTCCTCGGTAACAGCGGGGGCGTCGTCTTCCGATTCGTCAAGCACGAGCTTAACTTCGGGAACATCCTTTAGCTGCTCCAATTCTTCGTTTTCAGCGTTGGTCTTTTCTATATCGCTCATCAGCTTACTGCACCTCCTTCTCTACTGCACCCTCGGCAAGAAGGTCGGTGGTTTCGCCGTTTGCCTTTACTGTGCAGTTCTTGGTATCTACCTCGATGACTACGTCTGCCTGACCTTCCTTGCTGTAAGTGGTCTTGATGATGTCGCCCTCTACGGTGTAATCCGAGATGGTGTAGTCGCTTACTGCGGCGAGCACCTTCTTAGTTACCTTGTACTGGTTGGCAGCCATCTGTACCCAGCCCGAATAGTGCGAGTAGTACAGGTCGTCATCTCTGGTATCTATCAGCTCGTCGGCGTCCTGATAGATCATATCGTAATTTACGTTAGATCCGGCAGCCAAAGCGCGCATATAAGTGCGGTCGGTATCAGAGCTTGCGTTGATAGCCTTAGTCGAGTAAGGAACGTAGCCGTGGATGACCATCTGATAGAACGGTATGTCCATATCGGTGAGGTTGAATCCGCTTGAGTAAACGGGAACGTCGGTAACTGCGCTTACATAAGGCAGTACATACGAGTTCGCGCCTTCGGCTATTATCGACTGACCTGCGTTCACAGCGTCAGAGTAGCCTGTAACTATGGTGTTCATTGTGTCGTTTCTGCAGGAAGTGTTCTTCTTAGAGAAGTCGCTTACCAGCTTAGTAGACCAATCGCCGAAGCCCATAGAGCCTATGCTGTTTCCGGTGAAGCTGTCGATAGTTTCCTTAAAGATCTTGGTGTAAGTGTTAGGAGCTATAAGCGCGGGAGATACTCCCGAAACTGCCACGCCGAAAGCGGGGCTGTAGCTCGACTGTCTGGAGTAGGCGCTCGAAACTCTTATAGCTGTATTTGAAAGCTCAAAGTAGCCCCAGCTTCCCTTTTCCATAGTAAAGTTGTTTACCGAACCGTAAACGGTAAGGTTATCGCTGTTGAGGTTCTTGAAATCATCGGTGCTGCCCAGCTTGCCGAGCGCCTTAGCCTTGGTAGATACCATGTTCTTTACCGAAGCTTTTGTCCAGTCGTTATAGTTCATAACTATGGAGTCTGCGCCTGCGTCGTTGAGCTGGCTTGCGATGTCTGAAGCCTGAGAGAAGGTAGTCAGCTTGGTCTTCATCGTGATAGGCAGACCGAGTATCGACTCTTCCTTGAGCACGCTGCCGTATGTATCTACATACAGGTCGGTGTCGTTAGCCTCAGTTTTCTGGGTAAGCCCCTTGCTGTTGATGAGGTAGTTTCTGTAGACCTCAGCTACGTCGGCGTAGTTGACGCCTTCGTCATTATCGAGCGGGTAATACTCAAGTCCGAAAGTGTCGGTCTTGATGCCGTATTTTTCAAATACGGTGATCTTGTTAGTATCAGTACCGCTCATGAAGAATTCATCGCTGCTTCTTGTTTCAAACTCGAAGTATGCGTTGTTGTAAGCCTGCTTGTTCTGGCCGCTTATCTGAGCGTTCGCGTAAACGTTGGCGTCGCCCTCGGAAACTATCGTTACCAGACCGTTGTTGCCCTGTACGGTAGCCACCATAGGCAGGTAAGCCTGCTCGGTAACACGCGGTGCGTTAAGCGGTACGGCGGTATAGTCGGTACCGTAAACGCGCTGCGAGTAGCTGGCGTAATTTGTCTTGCCGTTGTTATAGTTGATAACTGCGCCGCTTCCGTCAGGAACTATCATGTAGCCCTCTGTCGGCGAGCCGTCGGTGTTGAGTCCCGAAACAGCGCCCATGTAAGGTGCGAGGATTATCTTGGTAAGAGCCTTGCCCTCGTCACTGGTGCTGTCTTTTTCAACTATCTCGTCGGTCTTTACATATGAGTGGAGGCAGTCGTCTTTCAGCTCGTAGTGTACCGTCAGCTTTACGCCGTAAGCAGTGTAATTGTAGGTAACTGCGCAGCCGTTAGCCTCAGCCTTGAATGAAACGCTTGCCTTGTAGGAGTAAGCGGGAGCGGGAAGCTCAGTTCTCTTCTCCTGACGAAGGTCGCCGATATTGATAGCCGCGCTGGACTTAGCCTGACCTATCTGACCGCTCTTCATCGTATCTCCGTCTTCAGAGATAGGCGTGGGGTCGGAATCAGCGTTTATAGGAGAAGTCCACCAGCACTTGCCGGTCTTTTTGACCTTTAAGCAAAGTCTTTCGTTATCGGGGTCCATATAAAGCAGGAAGTTATCGTTCTCGGCGATCTGCTCTACGCTTTCGAGCGCGAGAGCTTCGTCGTCGGTTAGCAGCGGGGCTGCTTCTTCCTCGTCCTTTTTGCTTGTATCACCATCATCTTCGGTATCGCTCGAAGCCGCGTCATCATCAGCCGCAGCGTCGTCAGCGGTCGAATCATCTTCCGCAGCGCTTTCGGTATCAGCAGCCGAGTCGTCAGCAGCGGAGTCATCTGCCGCAGAGTCCTCAGCCGAAGAGGTGTCTGCTACTGAGCTTTCAGCTTCGGAAGTATCAGCCGCAGAGTCAGCAGCCGCCGAGCCGATAGGCATCATCATGGAAAGAACAAGAGCAAACGTCAATACTTTTTTGTAATTCTTATTTTGCATTTTAACACCACCCTTTCTTATCCACGAATTCTGTACGCGATCTCAGTGTAGATCGTATAAACGAATACATAAACCTGCTGGAAAAGCGAGAGGAGGAGTATTGCCAAGAAGAGTATCAGCAGCATAGCTACCAGCGTGAGCACTATGGAAACGAGGGTCTTGGGAATGGAGTACTGGTGTACAGCCTTCATTGCCGAGATCATCAGGATCACCGACCAGCCCATGCCGAGGTAGGTGAATGCGTGGAACCAAATAACTTCCTCAGTGATGATGAAGTTAGAGATAAATACTGCGATGTAGCTGCAGATTATGTAAGGTACCAGCGCGTATGCCGAGTAGATGCAGATCTTCTTTAAAGTACCCTCGCCGTCGAGCAGGGTGCAAATGCACCAGTTGCCGATGACCCAAGTCGCGAAGTAAACTACCGACTGTACGATCAGCGGAACTACGTTGAATACTTTAACCGTGTTAGTGTTGAAAGCGAAGCCTACCATACGGTTGTTAGCTACCATTGCAATGAAGAGCATTACAACGAGTATCAGAGCAACTTTCAGCGAGCCCTGCTTTTTCCACCTGAGGTCTTCAAAACCTTCAAAGGGGTGGAAAACAACGTGTCTTACCCAGCCGAGTGTAGAAAATTCATACATTGTTATTCCGCCTCCTTCTTATTCTTGCGCTTGATGAGCTTTATGCCCTTTTTCTTGAGTATCTTCTTTACGACGAGCAGTACTACGAGAACTATTACTACAACAGCTACTGCTGTGAAGTTGTTTCTCAGCCACTCTTCTCTGTAGTACTCAAAAGCCTTATCGTAGTCGTCCTTATCGTTAGCGATCTCAAATCTGTCGAGTGCCGACTTGTATTCGCCGTTTTTCAGATCAGCCTTACCCAGACCAACGTGGGCGTAGGTGTAGCCGCCGTCGCGCTTGATAACTTCTTCCCAGTAGGGAGCAGCCTCAACGTACTGGCCTGCGTCGAAGAACTCGAAAGCCTTGTGCAGATTCTTGCCGAAAACGGTCTTTTCAAATACTGTAATGTCGTTTCTTGTCTTAGAACCCTCGAGCACGATAACGTTTGTGCCGATGGTGTCTACTGCGTTCGGGTTAAGGAACGTGCCTCTCTGGTCTGCGGAGGAATTCTTAGTACCGAAGATGCAGATGAGGTTGCAGAGGCGGTCGTACTGGAATACGCGTCCGGTTTCAAAGTCGAGAACGTTTATTATTCCGTCGCCGTCGATAGCGATGTCGGTAAGCTTGGTGGAGTAGGTCTTGTTGGAAGCCATATCCCATACAGCGTCGGTGTGGTCACCGAAAGTGTACTCATCGCCTACCACGTTGTCCCATACGTTGTATCCCGCAGGGTTGATCTTCTTTACCGCGTCGGTATCGGTAGATACCTCGGTAACGGTGTAGATAAAGCCTTCGCCGTCCATATCGAAGTTTGCGTACTCAACAGGAACGTTACGGCTCATACCCTCGATCTGCTCGTTTGAAGCTATCTTTCTCCAAAGCTTCTGAGCGATGACCTTAGCGGTTACCTCTACTCGGTTCGCACCGTAGAAGCCTGTGAAAGAGCCGTCAGCCTTGAACTGTACCGAACCGGTGTTTACGGATTTAACTACCGCGTACACATTTTCGGCGTAGTCAACGAGGACCTTGGTGGGGTTGAAAGTTTTGGAAGTATACAGCGCCTCTTCCGGCTTAGTATATTCCTGCTCGCATTTCAGCTCGGTAGCGCTTTCTACCGTAGCTCTTACTACGCGCGAGTTATCGTAGTCGGCTATATATATGGTATATTTGCCGGTAGTCGGGCTGGTAGTAACGTAAAGACCCTGCGGAGCTTTGAAAGTAGAGATAGCGCCGTCCTGAGTTTCTTCACATCTGTCAGCTTCCAGACCGGTAACTCCGTAATATCTGCCGATGATGTTGTAATTTTCGTCAAGTCTTAAAATACGGTTGTTGCCCGAATCGGCTATCCAGATCTCTTTATCGTCGTAAACGTAGAAATCCTTAGCTTCGCTGAGCGAAGCGGAAGCTTCCTCGCTGTAAAACAGCGGATCGGCGGGGTCTGAAAGTCGGCTGAGTCCCATATCAGCGCCCGTTACAGTCTTCTGAACGGTGTATGCGCTCTGCGAGGGGATAGCTTCGTCCCAGTTATCGTAGTTGTAAGATTCGTAAGGCTCGTCTGCAAAAGCCGTAACAGACATGCTAATCGCAGTGCACGCTGCCAGAGTGAGGCAAAGCAGCTTCCTTACGGAAGTTTTTATTCCATTCACTGTATTATCACCTGTTTCCTTTTCAGTAATCAAAGTTGTTTGTTATCATTGAATTTATGAAGCCGGAATAAATTATTCCTTCATACCGGAGTTCGCCATGGTTTCCATAACGTTGCCCTGTGCGATGAGGAATACTACCAGCGGAGGAATCAGGAGCAATACCGCTGAAGCGAAGGTTACGCCCTGTCTTGCAAGACCTGCAAGCGAGATCTGCTGAACGATGGTAGGCAGCGTCTTGTACTCTTCCGAGTAGATAACTGCACCGCCGTTTATGTTCCACGCCTGCTGGAATGCGAAGATGATGATGGTCATGATCGCAGGCTTTGAGTTAGGAACTACTATCTGCCAGCAGATCCTGAAAAGTCCCGCGCCGTCTACCTTCGCAGCCTCTATCAGCGAGTCAGGCAGAGTAGACATACTCTGGCGCATCAGATAGAGGTTCATTGCCGTAGCGATGTAAGGGAGAATGAGTACCCAGTAGGTATCGATCATGTGCAGCTTGGAGTATACCAGGAACTGCATGATCCATGTTGCCTGCGAGTTGAAAAGCAGAGCGACAACTATCAGCTTATTGAGAACCTTGTCGCCGGGGAACTTGCACTTAGAAAGTACAAACGCCGCCATACAGGTAACGAATACGTTGAATACGCATATAACCACTGTTGTGAATACTGAGTTGAATATGTATCTGGAAAGCGGCACGGTGTATTCCGCGGCTACCTTAAACATATCTGAGAAGTTCTTTCCCGTGGGGTTAAGTACATAAAGCTTAGGCGGGAAAACGAACAGCTCTTCTACGGGCTTCAGCGACTGTACTACTGAGTAGTAGATGGGGAATACCATGAATATTCCGAGAAGCACGAGGAAGATGAAGATGCAGACGTCACCGCCGACGGATCCGTTGATCTTCTTGTGCTTATCTTTAACTTTAAGCTGGTCGATCGACTTCTTCTTTTTTCTTCTGGCCATGTTTTATCTGCACCTCCTTTAATCAATGTATTTGCCGAGGAGCCAGTTTACGCCCTTGTTCGCAAGCAGCATGGCGAGGAACAGCACGAAGCATATCGCAGCGGCGTAACCCATCTCGTAACGTACGCTACCGTAGTCGGTCGCGTGGTTCATAATAGTGTGTGCCGAGTAATCGGTAGAAGGCAGACCTACCAGCATCTGACCTACCGTACCTACGGTGAAGGAGCTGGCGATCTGGTTTACAGCGGCGAAGAGCAGCTGCGGGCCCATCGAAGGGATGGTGATCTTGAAAAGTTCCTGCCATCTGTTCTTGATGCCTTCGATAGCGCCTGCCTCGTACATCGACTTATCGATGTTCTGGAAACCTGCGCGGATAGCAAGGAAGCCTGCGCCCATCGACATCCAAAGCTGTACTATGATGCACACGCCGAGAATGTAGGTGGTATCTGTGAGCCACTGTACCGGCTTGCTGACAAAGCCCATATCGAGCAGTACAGCGTTGAGGTAGCCGTACTGGTCGCCCGAGAGGATCAGCTGCCAGGTGATGTATACTGATGAAGTCATGGAAGGTGCGTAGAAAACGAAGGTGAAGAACGTTTTAAGGAACGGATTCATCTCATTTATCAGCCAAGCTACCAGGAAGCTCAGTATGTAAGCAAAAGGACCTGTGAATATCGCGAAGATAAGAGTGTTTCTTACTGCGATGAGGAATACGCTGTCGTTTAAGAAAAGCGTATAGAAGTTTGATAATCCTACCCACTTGGGGGACTGGATCATGTTGAAATTAGTAAAGCCCATCGGGAGCGACATACAAACGGGTATGATCGTGAAGATCGTGAAGAGTATCATAAACGGAGCTAAAAGTCCGTAGCAGCCCTTGTTGACCTTCATCATATGCCATGTGTAAGCCCAATATCCCTGCGTCTTGACCGGAGCGTCAGGATTTACTTTTTTTGACATAAGATGCTCCCCTTTCTTAATTTATTTCATCCTCGTACATCTTGAGGTCGTTGTTCTTACGCTCAATTTCCTCGTTGATGTCCTTGTTGTACCAGAAGAGTGTATCTCTCGCGTTCTCATACTGGTTTGCAACTTCTCTGAACGCGTTGTTCAGGTTACGAGTTACGCCATAAGAAGCGGGGATAACGGGTATCTCTACCTGCGCCTTGAGCTGCTCAGTGAGCTTCTCGCACTGCTTGGTAGTCCATGAAAGCTGCTGAAGAGCATTCAGGTTAGCGGTGTCATAACGGCCCATGGTACCCAGTACCGACTCGATGTCGTTACCGTAAGCTACCTGAGTTTCGTCAGAGGTGAACCACTTTATAAATTCCCAAGCGCCTTCCTTATCGGGGCAGCTGGTAAAGATGATAGCGCCCGAACCGGTAGAGCAGGAAGCGATGCTTATCTTTCTTCCGTCCGCAAGAGTTACCGAGCCGTTCTCATTCTCAGTACCGGGAACGTGCATGAAGTCCCAGCATCCCTTTATTTCAGGAGCAGCTACTGAGAGCTGGTTGAAGAAGGTGTAGTTCTGGATAAGAACAGGCATATCGCCCTGTCTGAAACGTGTGAAAGCGTCGTATGTCTGGCTGAAGCTGTATTTGGTGTAGAACTCTGTCCACTGGTCAAATGCGTTTACAGCCTCCTGAGTGTCGAAGTTTGTCTTAGTCTTTTCGTCGTTGTAGTAATTTACGCCCTGCTGAAGGAGCAGCATCGCGAAGGTGTTACCTGCCTCAGTTACAGGCGAGATGGTGGTAACGCCGGAAGTACCGCCCATTACGGGAAGTATCAGACCTACCTCCATGTAGTTTCTCTGGAGTACGGGGAGAACGTTCATCAGGCCTTCCCAAGTTGTCAGATCCTTTTCGGGGTCTACGCCCATCTCCGCGAGAATATCGCTGCGGTAGAAGAGCATCGGGAAAGTCTGCGATACGGGAAGTCCGTATACGCCACCGTTGTACTCGTAAAGAGTCATTGCGTTTTCAGAGAAGCGCGAGGTCATTTCTTCGTAATCGCTGAACTGCGTCAGGTCTTCAAGAACTCCACGCGAAGCGAGCTGTATCGGGAAGTCTCCGCCCATGAAGAGCGCGAGGTCAGGACCCTTGCCCGCGAATGTAGCTTCTACTATACCGCCCTGTACCAGCTTCATGTTTACCTTGGTATCAGCGGTAAGGTTATAATCGTTATTTACAAGGTTCGTAACAACGGTAGCGTTATCTCTGCCAAGAGAGATCCAGCAGGTCATTACGTCTTCTCCTTCTTCTATATCCGTCAGAGAATTGTAATCCTCAAAGAAGGAGCCGATAAATGCGTCAAAGCCGAATTTAAACGACTTGAAGAAGTTTGAATCGCAGTCTGTGAAGTCCTCGTCGGGCGAGCAGATCTCTATGAGGTCTATCTCGAGAGGCTGTTCACGGTAGGTGCTTACCCACGATGAAAGCGAGGTAACGTTATCCTTGATCTGCGACATCATCTCAGGTATTCTGTCGGGCTTTTCGGTACACTCGTCGAGGGTAAGAGCCATCTTTTCGAGCGTTACAGCCTCAGAACCGCCCTGATTTGAAAGGCTCTCGATCTCGTTTTTCAGCGAGCGAAGGTCTTTAGCGTACTGCTTGAAGTCAGGTACGATCGAAGGGATCGTCTTGTCGATCATGTAGTTGTTGTATTCATCAGGGTCAGGACCTGTGATCTGGCGTATTTTTCTGTAGTAGTTGTTGATGTCATAGGTTATGTCATCAAGCTTACCCATTATCTCGCCGATCTCGCCGGGCACTGCCTCAAGGGTGAGGGTGTGCGGGCCGGCACTGAGCTTGTAGTAAACAGGCTCAGCGTTCTCGTCATCCGAAACGGAAGGAACGGTAACGCTCCAGTCAGAATCATAGTAGAACTTGATCTGATCGGACTGCTTGTTCTGTACCACGCCGTCGATGTAGAGGCGGCGGTTAGAGTACATACCTCTCATGGTGTCCTGCTTAGCGCGGATACCTATTTTGTAGTAGCCGTCTTTTTCTACTGTGAAGTTCCAGGTAGCAGACTGTGTAGCCTGCGACCAGCTTGCCTTACCTATGGTATTATATCTGGTTTTGGTGGGGCTGGAACCATTTACGCAAGAGGTTATGTAGGAGTGCATATCGCTGGTCGGGAAGAGAGTTCTGTCGCTCTTTTCGTCGGCAAGCTCGCCCTCCAGAGTTATCTTCTGACCCGAAGCGGCGCTGAGGTCGCCCGAGGAAGGAGCCTGATAGTCCGCAGGGGCTTCGTACTGATAAAGCTTGAAGTCCTTGATGGCGAACTGAGCCTTTTCGGAGGAGATGGTAACGGTGTTCTCGCCCTTTTCAAAGTAGAAGAGAAGCGGCGTGCCGTAAAGTCCGTCGATGTCCTTTATAGGCTGATTATCCTGCCATTTAGCATATGCTACCTGACCGGGACGAATATCGTTTCCTCTGGTATCCATATCTATTCCCGTGTCGCCTGTGGCGTCGTTTACCCATACCTTAGGCAGGGTGATACGGGAGGCGGTAGGATACTGGCACTCGCCGTTGATGTCCATTTCAAACTGAACATCGCTGGTGTTGCTCGTGTCAGGAACGTAATAGCTCATCTTTACGCTGTAAGTTCCCGCCTGGGCTACGTCTACCTTAAACGAGAAATCGCCCTCCTGGTTTTCCCAGTTCAGAACCTTGTCTGCTCCGCCTACGCTCGCAAGAGAGATCTGCGCGCTGTCGCTCTTTCCGACAAAGTTGCTGCCTAGCATTTGTTCGCCAGTTACGGTGATCTCATCAGCAGAGCCTTTTTCGCCCGAGTACTTCGAGTAAAAATCGCGGTACGAATCTTCCACGCGCTTTCCTGCGCTCTCGGTACTTTCGTCCGAGCCGGTATCGACTGCCGCAGTTTCCGAAGTCTCGGCAGTAGCTACCTCGTCGCCGTCATCAGCAGGCGCAGAGTCCTCAGCGGACGAAGTATCGTCAGCCTCAGATCCGTCAGCAGCAGCGTCTGCGGCGGCCGAAGAGCTATCGGCAGCGGAAGAATCGTCGAGCGAGTCAGCGTAGCACGGCATAGCCGCCGAAACTACCATCAGCGCAGCGATCGCAGATGAGATAACACGTCTGATCTTTGTGTTATTCACTATAAATCCACCTTTCCAGTAAATTTGCTGTACTCTATTCACTGCTTTCCAAAGAAAAGACGGATGATCCTCTTTGTAAAAAGCATTTGAATACAATTTTTATCCGATCGCCCGCCTATACATTTTATATAGGGGCGCGATAAGCTTGGATCATACGTCGGACTTGAGCAGGTAAAGTTTTTTCTCTTCCCCGTCAAGCTCGACCTTTACTCTGTCGCCGCCGTGCAGACCCATCTGATCCATGTAGTCTTTAGGCAGCTGTAGCCTTCCCGCTCGGTCGAGCACTACCAGCTCTTCGTGAGTAAAGTCCTCGTCGTTTTCCGCTTCTGTCTTTATGGCCTCGCTCTGCGCGTCCAGCTCGGCGAGATCTTCTTTGTAAGACCTGCGGCGAACTATCTCAGAGCTTGTTCTGCCGTCGCGGATAGCGACTACTCTGTCGATATGTCTTGCGAGCTTCACATCGTGGGTAACTATTACGATAGTCAGTCCCTCGGTGCGGTTGAGCTCTTTGAATATATCTAAAATAACATTAGAAGTCTTAGTATCTACCGAACCCGTAGGCTCGTCTGCAAGAAGCAGCTTAGGGTTGTTCGCAAGGGCTATCGCTATCGCAACGCGCTGCTGCTCGCCGCCCGACATTTGGTCGAGCCTTGAGTTTTTGCGTTTCAGCAAGCCGACCTTATCAAGCAGCTCGAGCGCCCTTTCGCGGCGCTTTTTTCTGCCCTGCAAGAGCATCGGCAGCTCTACGTTCTGCACAGCGGTGAGGTAAGGCACTAGGTTTCTGGCGTTGTTTTGCCAAACGAAGCCTACCGTGCTGCGCTTGTAATCTACATAATCCTTATCGGTAAATTTCAGAAGATTTTTGCCGTCTACAAAAAGCTGACCCGCACTCGGGCGGTCGAGTCCGCCGAGCATATTCAGCAGGGTGGATTTACCACTGCCGGAGTTGCCGACTATCGCCATCAGCTCGCCGCGCTTTACCAGCAGGTCTAAGCCCTGCAGCGCCACGACCTCTATCTCAGAAGTTTTGTAGATCTTCACCAGATTTTCGCATTTTATCATGTATTCATCATTCCGGTGTGCTATTATCTTATCGTCGGAAGAAATATCAGCGGCTGTCAATGATCTCACCGTCCTCCAGCGTATAGACCCTATCAGCAATATCCATCATGCTGGGGTCATGCGTAGTCATAATTATCGTCATGCCGCGCTGCGCGACAAGGTCTTTAAAAAGCTTTACGATGTGCAGCGCCGTAGCTGTATCAAGCTCGGCGGTAGGCTCGTCTGCGAAAACTATCATCGGCTCGTGGGCGATAGCCCTTGCGATCGCCGTGCGCTGCTGCTCGCCGCCCGACATTTCCGATGGGCGGTGGTGCATACGCTTATCCAGTCCAACGTCTGTCATAACTTCGGTAACGCGTGCCTTGCGCTTAGCGTAAGGGTATTTAGCGAGCCTTAGACCAAATTCGACATTTTCAAAAGCGGTAAGCCCGCCCATCAGCGCCACCGACTGAAAAACGAAAGCCATCTCGTAGCGGCGAATATCGTCGCGCTTTTTGTCTGAAAGCTTCGTAATATCGCGGCCACCGAAATCCACAACGCCCTTAGTAGGTCTGTCGAGCGCGCCGAGAATATTTATCAGCGTAGTTTTACCGCTGCCCGAACGCCCTCTTAAAATAGTGAGCTTTCCCTTTTCTATCTCGATGTCAATATGTTTCAGCGCCGAAACCACGCTGCCATCGCCTATCTTAAAATCACGGCATACATCGTGCGCGGAAAGAATTATCTCGCTCATTTTCGTACCTCTCGAAACTGCCGTATCATCTGGCGGAGGGGGATCCGCAGCGGCGCGTTTGTACAATTTGCATATAAAAACTGTTTAAAACCGCACATATAGTATTTTTGCACAGAATTATCCCCACATATTGATACTCAGCGAAATTTTTGAGGAAATTGCACAGTATCGCAATGTGTTTTTCGTAAGATATGTCCAAAAAGAACTAAATGGCTAATTATAATTATATCAATTTTCACAGCGTTTGTCAAGCTTTAGAAAACGTTTACGCCCACTCATTTAAGCCTCAGCGCCTATTTTGTTCATTATAAACAATTTATCGAAAGCGTTTTTGTGCAATGTGTCAGCTTAACGAAACGTTTTAAACATCGAAAATTTTCTATCGGCAAATTGCACAAAAAAATATAAAATAGCCTCTATAAAAGGTTTATTTTCTATATGAAAATTTTGTGATTACATAAGATTTTAACAGTGCCGATTTTCAAACGAGTACAATTTTTAACTCAGTTGGCCAAAAACAGCCTTGTTTTATTTAATATAGCAAGGCTGTTTCTTTTTTTTGCATATTCCATTTCGGAATGACCCATGCTAAACAAGCATACATTGTCACATATCCGCCGACCTGCTGCGACATTATCCGCGCGGCGGGGGTGGTATGATAATATCAATGGATAACGACACTGGAGGATTGATAAATATGGCTGTTACGCTTTTGCAGCGCGGCGGGGCAATAATAGCGCAGATAGAGGGCGACCTCGACCACCACAGCGCGGCGGGCATACGCGCCGACATCGACCACGCGGTGCGGGTGAGTGAGATAACGCGGCTGGTGCTCGACTTTTCGCGCGTTACGTTCATGGATAGTTCCGGCATCGGGCTGGTGATGGGCAGGTACAAACTTATGACGGAGCGCGGCGGAAAATGCGTAGTAGCCGACCCGCCCGCATACATCAGCAGGGTGATGCGCATATCGGGCATAAACCGCCTTTGCGAGATAGTGCACATACAGCGCGAGAGCGCCGAAGCCGAAAGCCCGCAGGCTGAGCCGAGCGGCGAGAGAGGGGTGAAGATATGAGAGAATGTGTAAACGAAATGAAGATCAGCTTTTCCGCGCGCAGCGAGAACGAGGCTTTCGCGCGCGCCTGCGTATCGTCATTCGTATCGCAGCTGGACCCCTACGTCAGCGAGCTGGCGGAGCTGAAAACGGCGGTATCCGAAGCGGTGACAAACGCCGTGGTGCACGGCTACCGCGGGGTGCGCGGCGGGGTGATATATATGCACATAAAGCTTTTCGCCGACCGCAGGGTATACATAAAAATACGCGACAAGGGCTGCGGCATAGAGGACATCGCCCTGGCGATGCAGCCGCTTTACACCACCGCCCCCGAAGAGGAGCGCGCGGGTCTGGGCTTCGCCGTTATGGAAAGCTTCACCGACAGACTCAGGGTAAAAAGCTCGCCCGGCAGGGGCACGGCTCTTGTCATGGAAAAGACCTTGCAGGAGAGAACTGAAAATGGAAGCTTTGAAAACAAAAGAGAAATTTCAGGCGCGCGCCGAAGAAAATCTGGGGCTGGTACACCTGTGTGCCAATCGGTTTCGGGGAAAGGGGATTGAGTACGACGACCTTTACGGCGCGGGGTGCATGGGGCTGGTAAAAGCCGCGCGCGCTTTCGACGAAGCCCGCGGAGTGAAGTTTTCGACATACGCTGTGCCCGTTATACTGGGCGAGATAAAGCGGCTTTTCCGCGACGGCGGCGCGCTAAAGGTAAGCCGAAGCGTTCGCGAACTTTCGCTCAAACTGGGGCGTATGCGCGACGCTTTTTCAGCCGAGCACGGCCGCGAACCCACTGTCAGCGAACTTAGCGAGCTGAGCGGACATTCGCCAGAGGACGTTACGGAAGCGCTGGCGGCAGGTCAGCCGCCGATGAGCCTGACCGTCGAGACTGAGGACGGCACGGGCGAATTGGAGATACCCACCCCCGCGCCGGAGAATGGGCTTATCCGCCGTATCGCGCTGGAAAAAGCTATCTCCTCGCTGGAAGAAAAAGACCGCAGACTCATCACCATGCGATATTTTCAAGGCAAAACGCAGACCGAGATCGCGGCGGCGCTTGGCATGACGCAGGTGCAGGTATCGCGCCGCGAAAAAAAGCTGCTGCTCGCCATGCGGGAGAAATACTTTTGACCGAAGTTCGGGATATTGCCGAGCTGTACAAAGCATATGCGCGATAATTTTACCAGTATCAGACATCTATATACACTCCGATCATCAAAATATACCTTTATAATAAGGCGGCTTTTCAGCCATATATAATTACATCACTTCGCTGCAAAAAAACAAGTGTCACGCCCTTGCAATTTGTCGGCAAGTATGATATAATTATTGTGTAAATATTTTTGACGGGAGTTGTGCAGATAATGACTTACAAGGAAGAATTTATTAAATTTATGGCAGACAGCGGCGTGCTGACGTTTGGCGATTTCACGCTGAAGAGCGGCAGAAAAGCGCCGTATTTCATCAACGCCGGCAACTACAAGACAGGCGCGCAGCTTGCGAAGCTGGGTGAATTTTACGCGCACTGCATCAACGAGAACAACATCGAAGCCGACGTATTTTTCGGCCCTGCATACAAGGGCATACCGCTTTCGGTATCGGCAGCTGTAGCGCTTTACAACGAGTACGGCAAGGACGTAGCCTACTGTTTCGACCGCAAGGAGGTCAAAGACCACGGCGAGGGCGGAATGTTTGTCGGCAGAAAGCTTGAGGACGGCGACAAAGTAGTCATCATCGAGGACGTTATGACATCGGGAAAGGCTCTGCGCGAGGTAATGCCGAAGCTCGAAGGCGCGGCTAAAGTGAACGTTACGGGCATGGTCATCACGGTAGACCGCATGGAAAAGGCGCTCAACAGCGAGCTTTCGGCGGTTCAGGACGCGTACAAGACCTTTGGCGTAAAGGTCTACTCTATCGTGACCATCGACGACATCATCGAGGCCATCAGAAACGGCATTGTGGAGGGCAAGGAATATCTTGACAAGATGCTGGAGTACAGAAAGACCTACGGGGTCGAGGGGTAAGTTGCCTTTTTGATCTCTATTTAAGATTTTTATACAGCGTTCCTTTTTGAGGGGGCGCTGTTTTTGTTTTGTGGGGATTTATGTTTGGGGCTTTTACTGGGTTCGTTCAAGGGCGTGCGCCCTTGAAGGGGGCTGTCTGCGGGCGACCTACTAGGGGCAGCCCTCTCTTGCAGGGCATGCCCCTCTTGGAAAACAGTCCACCGGACTGTTTTTGGAAATTCGGCGAAGCCGACTTTCCCATTCACCATATGCGGAGCGCCCTTCGGTGGGGATTTCGCCGTCTGCGGACGGCGACGATTGGGGCTTCTCGCCCCCCTCGACCCCCTCGGCAAAGCTCGCGCGTCGTTGCATCCCGCGCTTTTTAAATTCACGCTTTACTATTGAGCGTACTATTACGTTTGCACCGCGGCTTTTACTTTGTTTGGAAATTCTTTTGTTCACTATGCCTAATTTTTCTCCTAACATTTCTACCCTAAATCATTGACTTTTTACCCTCCCCATGTTATAATTAGTATGAGTATTTGTTTCTACTCGTATTTTTTCACTTAGAAAGGAAATTCCTGTGAGTTCAGATAAAAATAATTCTAACCCTGCCGTTGGCGGCGAGAAATTTAAGACCCGCATCGGCGGTCAGGCTGTTATCGAGGGCGTTATGATGCGCGGCGTCGGTAAGGCGGCTATGGCTTGCCGTCTGCCAAACGGCACCATCGACCTCGAAGAATGGGAGATAAACGGCGGCGGAAAGCTGCCCTGGTACCGCAAAACCCCCTTTATCCGCGGCATTTTCAGCTTCGTGATCTCTATGATCGACGGATACAAGTGCCTCTCGCGCTCCGCCGACAAGCAAATGGTGGACGGCGAAGAGGAAGAAATGACCAAATTTGAGCAGTGGCTCGACGACAAATTCGGCGATAAACTCATGCCCGTGCTTACGACCATCTCTATGATAGTCGGCGTGCTGTTGGCGATCGTGCTCTTCATGTACGTTCCCTCGCTGATACTCAAAGGGCTCAGCGCACTTTTCGGCGGTATGCCTACTGTTGTGAAAAACATCATCGAGGGTCTGCTAAAGATCGCGATATTCGTCGGCTACACGGCGCTCACCGCGAAAATGCCCGACATCGGCAGAACATACGAATACCACGGCGCCGAGCACAAGACAATCGCCTGCTACGAGCACGGCGAGGAGCTTACGCCCGAAAACGTCGCGAAACACTGCCGTTTCCACCCGCGCTGCGGCACCAGCTTTATATTCCTCGTACTCTTCATCAGCATTTTCATCAACACCGTTTTCCACGTTACATGGGACGTTGTGCTGCTCAGAGTGCTCTGCAAGATCGCGCTGTTGCCGATAGTTACGGGCATAGCTTTTGAGCTGATAATGCTCGCGGGAAAATACGACAACATCGCTACAAAAATTATATCTGCGCCCGGTTTATGGATACAGCGCATAACCACCAGCGAGCCTAGCAGGGAGCAGATAGAGTGTGCCATTGCCGCGATGAAAGCGGTAATACCTGAAGATGGGGAGTCTGACAAATGGTAAATTATACATATAGAGATATTATACAGAGCCTTTCGGAAAAATTGACCGAGGCGGGCATTTCCAACGCTTATTGGGAAGCTCGCGAGCTTGCGGGCGCGGCGCTGGGCTTTAACTGCCGCGGCAAATTTGACGCGAAAACGCAGGCGGATACTGAGCAGATAAAGCTTTGCGCCAACTTACTGGCGCGCAGGCTGATGGGCGAACCTCTGCAATACATCATCGGCGAATGGGATTTTTGCGGCGAAAGCTTCAAGGTCGGCAGCGGCGTACTTATACCCCGCGCGGACACCGAAACGCTGATAGAGCGCGCCTGCTCGCTGCTGGGCGGCGAAAAAGAGCTTACTGTTATCGACCTATGCTCGGGCAGCGGCTGTATCGGCATCACGCTCGAGAAAAAGCTGGACTGCAAAGAGGTATGGTGCGTTGAGAAGTCGGAAGCGGCTATGTATTTCCTCAAGGAGAACGCCGCGCGGCTGAACAGCGCCTGCAAACCCCTGCTGGGCGACGTTACGGACGAGAGCCTGCCCGAAAAGCTGCCTCTCGCCGACCTTATGATAAGCAATCCGCCGTACATCAGCGCTGCGGACATGAAAAAACTGCAAAAAGAGGTAACTTTTGAACCTGTGGAAGCGCTTTTCGGCGGCGAGGACGGTTGCGACTATTACCGCGAGATAGTTCGCCTTTGGAAGAGCCGCCTAAAGCCCGAGGGCATAATGATGTTTGAGATCGGCGCAGGTCAAGAGGACGAGGTAATGCAGATAATGATACAGGCAGGTATGCACGACGTACGCGCCCGCCGCGATATGGCTGGCATAAACCGCTGTGTTTACGGCAGAAACAGCGTGCAGAAAAACGAAGCGGTGAATCTCTACGACCAGCTCGACAAGGCTGAGAGAAATCTGCACTGATTTTAATTGTCCCGATTTTGATACAGCTAATGTGTTATAATTATAGCATAGAAAAGGGAAACGCATAGGCAATGGTTCTGAAAGGAATGGATAGTAATGGCAATAGATAAGAAGAAAAAAGAAAAACCGCAGGTAAAGCGGATCACCGACGCTGAGGAGAAGAAAAAGGCGTTGGAGACCGCCATCTCGGTAATAGAGCAAAAATACGGCAAGGGCGCTATCATGAAGCTCGGCTCAAACTCAACTATGGACATCGAAGCGATACCTACCGGCTCGATGACGCTCGACTTAGCGCTCGGCATCGGCGGAATACCGCGCGGACGTATAGTAGAGCTTTACGGCCCTGAATCTTCCGGTAAGACCACCGTTGCTCTGCACTGCATCGCTGAAACGCAGAAGATGGGAGGCGAGGTAGCCTTCATCGACGTAGAGCACGCCCTTGACCCCGTTTACGCCGCGAAACTGGGAGTTGACATCGACAATCTGCTCGTTTCTCAGCCTGACAGCGGCGAGCAGGCGCTCGAGATAGCGGAAGCGCTGGCGCGTTCGGGAGCTATCGACTGCATAGTTATCGACTCAGTTGCCGCTATGGTAACGAAAGCTGAGATAGACGGCGATATGGGCGACACACACGTCGGCCAGCTCGCAAGACTTATGTCGCAAGCGATGAGAAAGCTGACAGCGGTACTCTCGAAGTCTAACTGCGCGGCTATCTTCATCAACCAGATACGCGAAAAGATAGGCGTGATATACGGCAACCCCGAAACTACCCCCGGCGGACGCGCGCTGAAATTCTACGCCTCGGTACGAATGGACGTCAGAAAAGGCGAAGCCATCAAGAACGGCAGCGAGATAATCGGCAACCGCACCCGCGTAAAGATAGTGAAAAACAAGGTCGCTCCGCCTTTCAAGGAGTGCGAATTTGACATAATGTACGGCGAGGGAATCTCGCGCACGGGCGAGGTTCTCGACCTCGCGGTAGACCTCGGCGTTGTGAAAAAGGGCGGCGCTTGGTTCAGCTACAATGATGAAAAGCTGGGTCAGGGCAGAGATAACGCCAAAATATTCCTCAAAGAGCACCCCGATACTATGAAAGAGATCGAGGAAAAGATAAAGGTGCGCCTTGCGGAAGAGGAGCAGAAGCAAGCTGAGAAAAAAGCGTCGAAGAAAAAGAGCAAGCTGGAGGAAAAGGCTGCCGCCGCGGCGGGAGTTGCTGAAAGCGCTGAGCCTGCCGAAAGCGAGATGCCCGATCTGGTGGTAAACGCCGACGAAGATTTTGAGGAATTTGCCCCCGTAGATATTTCAAATCTGGGAGAATAAGCGATGCCGAAGCTTGAACGCGTCGAAAAATACAAGGGCCGCACCATGCAGCTTACTTTTGAGGACGGCGAGTGCGATTTTCTGAACGCCGATATAGTTCAGCGGTACAGCCTGCGCGCGGGGGCGGATATTCCTGCGGCGGCTTGGGAAGAGATAAAGCACGCCGACACTTTTCGCCGTGCGCGCGAACGGGCGATGTATCTGCTCGACTACCGCGATTATTCGTATGCCGATATGGTGAAGAAGCTGATGAACAACTACGAGGAGGACATCTGCTTCGAGGTCGCGGACGACCTTGCGGAGCGCGGTTTTATCAACGATGTGCGCTACGCCGAAACGCTGGCGCGGCAGAAGTTTGAGGTAAAGCTGCTGGGCGAATTTCGCGTGAAGCAGTTTTTGCGCGAGAAAGGCATACCCGCCGCCGTCATCGAGCAGGCGCTAGAGCCTTACCGCGAGGACGCCGCCGAACGTGCGCGAGAGCTTGCCGAGCGGAGGTACATGAAGTATTTCGACCCCGACGACCGCGACTTGATGCAAAAGCTGAAAAACGCTCTTGCGCGGCAGGGCTACGGCTACGGCGAGATAAAAGAAGCCATCGCCGATATGATCGAGGACTACGAAAACGAAGAGCTCGACGAATTTGAAGACAAATAAAAATACCCGCTGCCTGCGGTGGATACAGGCGGCGGGTATTATTTTTGCAAAACAGATCTTTTATCTTACTTAGCTATTCCGATGAACTTGCCGAGGCGGTTATCAAGCACCAGCGCGAGCGCAATCTTGATAGCGTCGAAAGCGAGGAAGGGGAATACGCAAAGTTTCAACGCGCCGATAACGGATATATCCTGCGTGAAGACCTTGATGAACCAAACAGTTCCGAAAGCGTAGCAAACCAACAGACCCAGCACCATGCCGAGCGCTTTAACATAGATCTTGCCGCGCAGCTCGCCGAAAAGCTTTCTCACGCCTGCGTAAACCAGCGGGCAGAGCAGCATTCCGAGAATGTAGCCGCCGGTAGGGCCGGAAAGCACTGCGATACCGCTCTTGAAATTCGCGAATACAGGCACGCCAACTGCGCCGAGAAGTATCCAAACCGTGATAGCGGTGAAGCTGCACTTAGTTCCCAGCAGCGCTACCGCCGCGAAAACTGCGAATGTCTGTAAGGTTATCGGCACGGTGAGGGGTATAGAGATCCAAGAACATACCGCTAGCAGCGCCGCGAACATAGCTGTGAAAGCCATTTCCTTAACTGTAAATACCTGCTTCTTTGAAGCCGTGTTTTCTGTTGCCATTTTACATACCTCATTTTTCGTGATTTTTTCCAACGTATCAATTATAACACGGCGCGCAGGCTTTGTCAACCTAAATCACATTTTTGGTTGACAAAGTTTACATTCGGTTCACAACAAAAAAAGCGCGGCGCGCCTGCTGAAAAGTGCAAACGCCCCGCGCCGTAATATTCATATAAAAGCCGAACAGTTTATCAGTTGTTGATAAGCTTGTCCTCGTCGCTCCAGCTGTAAAGCTTTCTGATCTCCTCGCCGACCTTCTCGGAAGGATGCTCAGCGTGCAGCTTTCTCATAGCCTTGAAGTGTACCTGCGAACCTGCGCTGCTCATGTCAAGCAGGAATTCCTTAGCAAAAGTACCGTCCTGAATGTCGGAAAGAACCTTCTTCATAGCCTTCTTGGTTTCCTCGGTAACGATCTTAGGACCGGTCACATAGTCGCCGTACTCAGCAGTGTTGGAGATGGAGTATCTCATTCCTGCAAAACCGGACTGATAGATAAGGTCTACGATGAGCTTCATCTCGTGGATGCACTCGAAGTAAGCGTTTCTGGGGTCGTAACCTGCTTCGCAAAGGGTCTCGAAACCTGCCTGCATCAGTGCGCAAACACCGCCGCAGAGAACTGCCTGCTCGCCGAAGAGGTCGGTCTCAGTTTCAGTTCTGAAAGTAGTTTCAAGAACGCCTGCTCTAGCGCCGCCGATACCTGCAGCATATGCAAGGCCGATGTCCTGAGCGTGGCCGGTAGCGTCCTGCTCAACAGCGATAAGGCAGGGAACACCCTTGCCAACTTCGTACTCGCTTCTTACAGTGTGTCCGGGGCCCTTAGGAGCGATCATGATAACGTCAACGTTCTTAGGCGGAACGATGCAGCCGAAGTGGATATTAAAGCCGTGTGCAAAAGCAAGAGCCTTGCCCTCAGTGAGGTAAGGAGCGATCTCGCTCTTATAAAGAGCAGCCTGCTTTTCGTCGGGTATAAGGATCATGATAAGGTCTGCAGCCTTAGCAGCCTCTGCGGTAGTCATAACGGTAAGACCCTGAGCCTCAGCCTTAGCCCAGCTCTTAGAACCTTCATAAAGACCTACGATTACGTTTACGCCGCTGTCCTTGAGGTTGAGCGCGTGAGCGTGACCCTGAGAACCGTATCCGATAATAGCAACCGTCTTGCCCTTTAAATAGTTAAGGTCGCAGTCCTGCTGATAAAAAATCTTTGCTTCTGACATTTTTAATTCCTCCGTATCTAAAAAATTTAGAGAATTTCTATATGTAGCCCTTGTCAGGAACTATATAGCTTACTTTTTCGGCGCGATTATCTCTGAGCCCTTCTGGATAGCGATAGTGCCTGTACGCACCATCTCAACAACGCCATAGGGGGCTATCAGCTCTTCAAATCTCTTGAGGTGCTCGTACTTATCGCAAACTTCCAGCGTCATGGTGTTTAGGGTAAGGTCTATTACCTTAGCGTTCGCTATCTCGCAGATAGTCATTATGTCCTGACGCTTGTCCGCGCCAGCGGCTATCTTTACGAGCAGCAGCTCGCGCGCCATGCACTCGCCCGCCTTAAAGGTCTTTACCTTTATTACCTCTACCAGCTTATTGAGCTGTTTTTCTATCTGCTCGACGGTGTATTCGTCGCCGTCGGCGATAATGGTTATGCGCGAAACGGCGTCGTCCTGAGTAGGACCTACCGCTAAGCTTTCGATATTGAAACCGCGGCGGGAAAACAGACCGCTTATGCGCGAAAGCACGCCGCTGTGGTTTTCTACAAGTACGGATATAGTATGCTTCATACCCTTATACTCTCCTTTTGTAATTTTAAATTATACGCTTATTTCTTGTACGCGATATTAATTTTTCTGATTTCATTTCTTAATTATGATTTTATTTCCAATCAAAGAATTAAACGTTTAAACGTTTTTTTACAGCGTCGGGAAGTCTTTATCAACGTCCACCTCTGCGAACATCAGTCCGCTGCCGTTTGCAAGCTGCTCCGCCGCCTGCTCCATACTCTCGCGGTCGTGAACGTGCAGAGCCTTTATTCCGTAAGCTTTCGCCAGCGTTATGAGGTCGGGCGAGCCGTCGAGGAAAACCGCAGTCTGCCTGTCGTCGTAGCCGTTGGTCTGAAGCTCGCGCACCATGCCGAGGCGCGTATTTTTCATAACTATGATCTTTATATCCACCCCGTGCTGTACAGCCGTGGCAAGCTCCATCATCTGCATTTGGAAAGAGCCGTCGCCGCAGACAGCCGCAACGCTTCTTTCGGGCGCGGCAAGCTTAGCGCCGATAGCCGCAGGTACAGAGTAGCCCATAGTTCCCATGCCGCCAGAGGTGATAAATCTGCCGCCGTCGCGGAATTTGTACTCGTTGCAAGTCCATATCTGATTTTGTCCGACATCGGCGCAGATTATAGCGTCGTCGGGCATTTTAGATGAGAGCAGGTCGATAAATTCGCGCGGGTTGACCGTGCCTGCGGGCGCTTCGGCGAAGCTTTCATCCGCACGCAGCGAGTTGAGATGGCTCAGCCACTCGGGGTGGCGTATCGGCTCGGCAAGTTCCAGAAGCTGACGCAAAACTAGCTTAGCGTCGCCGACCAGCGGGTAATCTACGCCGATGTTTTTGCCGATCTCGGCGGGGTCTATATCAATGTGTATTATCTTGGTAGAACGTTCCAGCGCGAGGGGCGTTTTTACAGCTCTGTCGCCCACCCTGGCGCCTATGAGGAAGAGGGTGTCGCAGTCGTTCACCGCGCGGTTGGCGGTCTTTACGCCGTGAGTACCGAGCATACCGTAAAATAGCGGGTCTTGCGAGGGGAAAGCGGAAATGCCCATCATAGTGCTTATCACGGGTATATCCATAGTGCGCGCGAGCTGGCGCACTTCCCTAACGGCGTCTGCCGCAAACACGCCGCCGCCGACGCATATCAGCGGCTTTTCAGCCTCTTTCAGCGCCGCGTAAACGCGCTTTACCTGCATGAAGTTGCCCTTTACGGTAGGCTTATAGCCGCGAATATCCACGCTTTCGGGGTACTCGAACTCTATAAGCTCTTTCTGAACGTCCATCGGTACGTCTATCAGCACGGGGCCGGGTCTGCCGGTGCCCGCGATGTAAAATGCTTCTTTAAAAATACGCGGTATGTCCTCGGCATTGCTTACCAGATAGCTGTGCTTTACGAAAGGCTCAGCAGAGCCGGTAATATCAGCCTCCTGAAAAGCGTCGCTGCCTATCTGGCTGCGCGCCACCTGACCCGTAATGCAGATTATCGGGATAGAGTCGGCGTAAGCAGTCGCGATAGCTGTAATAAGGTTCACCGCGCCCGGGCCGGAAGTCGCTATGCATACGGCAGGCTTTCCCGTCACTCGCGCATATCCGCTGGCTTCGTGGCCGCCGTTCGCTTCGTGACGAACGAGGATATGGCGTATATCGGTGTCAAGCAGTGCGTCGTAAAATGGGCATATCGCCGCGCCGGGATAACCGAAGACGACCTTTACATCCTCCGCAATTAAGCATTTTGTCATAGCCTGTGCAGCTGTAATTTTCAAAAAAATCGCCTCCGAATAATTATTCATCAAATCATTGTTCTACTAATTATATCACGATTCTAGGATTTTGTCAATAGCCGCCGTTTGACAAGCCGCATAAAACGTGATATAATTAAAGCATAAAAACATATAAAATTCACCATATTTTTGCGAGGTATATTTATGAAAAAACAAAAACTGATATGCGCTGCGGCGGCTTCGGCAATGCTGCTCGCTTCCGTTACGGCGTTCACGGGCTGCGGCTCTAAGGATAACAGCTCGGCGGAGGGCGCTTCTTCCGCGGCTGAGAGCAGCTCGCAGGCGGCAGCACCGCCCGAAAAGACCGCCGCCGTGCACAAGCAGAACGGCAATGAATTCGACACCTACCAGTCTAACACATACGTTGCTACCGGCAACAACGGCATTGTGAAAAACGCCGAGTCGATCACCTACCGCGCCTACTTCCCCGCCGAGCAATACGGCGAGCTGGATTACCGCTTTTATTTCTCAAACGCTGTGGATTCTACATACAACACCGGCGCGCCCGTGCACGTCGGCATGGAGGTCAGCGGCTACACCATCGAAAGCGCGCGCATAGCTGATGGCGGAACATCGCCCGATGATGAGATAACCAATTACACCGACGTTACTTTCGACGGCGAAGCGGGCAGAGAGGTCGCCGCGGGCGATGATTTTTGGAGCGACGCCGTGAAATTCGACCTGCCGCAAGACCACTACTTAGTATGGGAATGGACACTGACGGGCAAAAAGATACCCGCTACCAATATGGCGAACCTTACAAGCGCCACTTCTTCGGTGGAAGGCGGCGATTTTGAGTACTGCGACACCCTGCCGCTCCCGCAGCTCATCGGCGCAGACCGCGGGGCTAAGTACACCGTAGCAGCCATCGGCGACTCGATAACGCAGGGCTGCCAGACCGACTTCATGGCTTACGAATACTGGGCGGCGCAGATCTCGCAGAAGCTGGGCAGCGATTACGCTTTTTGGAACTGCGGTCTGGGCTGGGCGCGTTCAAGCGACGCTGCTGCCGACGGCAACTGGCTTGAGCGCACCAAAAACGCCGACATCGTGATAGTAGCTTTCGGCACGAACGACATAATCTCGGGCGAATACGGCGGCGACGGCGGAAATTCCGCGGCGGAAATAGAGGATTACATCAAGCAGGTCATCGCACCGCTGAAAGCCGCGGGCAGCTCGGTCATCGTCTTTAACGCCCCGCCCGAAGACTACGGCGATGAGCAGGAAAGCGTGCGCACCGAGTACAACGCGGCGCTCGAACAGCTCTGCAGCGATGAGGGCGTTTACTTCTTCGACTTTGCCTCGCTGCTCTGCGACCCCGAAACGCCCGCTGCGGCGAAGTACGGCGGCCACCCGAACGGCGAAGCGGGCGGCATAGTTTCCGACGAATTTATAAAGCAGTTCTCTGCCGTGCTGGATAACTAAATTTTACTTTGCATAAACAAAACGCGTATGACGGAAAAATGTCAGGCGCGTTTTTATTTGCATATTATGTTTGATTATTCATCGTTCATGCTGGTTCTGAAAGGCGCTGCGGGTATGCCGTTTGCTCCGTAGAGGGTAACGTTTGTCCAGTTGAACCAGTCGAAACGGACGTATTTCGGGTCTTTCACCGTGTCGGCGTAAACGAATATCTTGTCGCCGCGTATCTCGGCGGAAGCACGGCGGAAAAGCTTGTCCGCGCCCGCTATCTCGAAAGTGCCGAGCTTGTCGCCCTTTACTTTAAAGCCGTTTTCAGCGTGGTCGAAGCTTAGCTCTACGCCATCCTCGGTGTAAACCGCGCTCTTGTAGATAGGACCGAAAGCGTCAACGTCCATGCCGTAAGCCAGCTTTTCTGCCTGCAAGCAAAGTCTTTCGCCAACGGGCACTTTATCTACGGGGTGGATATTGTTGAATTCGCCGCAGTCGCTTATTACCGCTATTCCCGTATTCTTCACGGTCTTGAAAGCGCGCATCTGCGCTTCGCGGATAAGGCACCAGTGCTTGTAATCGGGGTCTTTCTCGTACTTGAACATCGGAAGCTGTACCATTATGAAAGGCAGCTCGTCGTCCTCCCAAATAGTTCTCCAGAGGGTTATCATGTTGGTGAAAAGCTTGTAGTAGCTCTTAGGCTTGTGGTCGTCGCTCTCGCCCTGATAATAGAGGAAGCCTTTAAGGGTGTAAGGACACACGCGGGTAAGCATAGTTTCGTAAAGTCCGCCGGGGCGATACTCGTTCTTGCAGTTCATAGGGCCGGGGTACTTGTTTTCGCCGCAAAGCTCTATCACGCGCTCCCACGGGCAGTTCGGCTCTTTCGCGTAAACTTCGTTCGCGCGCTCGTTCCACTTAGTGTGGTACTCCATGTACTCGTCGTACTCTTTTATCTGAAGCTCGCGGGGCTTGCCGCGCACTGCCGATTCGTATTCCTCTATGTAAGATACAGTCTGCTTGCTGTCGGCGATGGTTTCTCTATCCATCCATGCCGAAGCGCTTGTGCCGCCCCAGTTGCAGCCTACCAGACCTACGGTGACGCCCAGCTCTTTAGCCAGCTTTCTCGCGAAGAAGAAGCCTACAGCGCTCCAGGCTGCGGAAGCCTGCTCGCCTGCCTCGCTCCAGCCCGAATTTTTCTCGGCGGCCGCCAGCTCTTCGTCATTCATGCGGCACTTAGGGGTGTAGTAAAAGCGCACGTTGCACTCGGGTGTAAGCTCTTTGAGTATCTCTTTTCCGCCCTTGCAGTTTTGCAGCTCAAGCTCCATATTCGACTGACCGCCGCAGAGCCATACTTCGCCTATCATGACATTGTAAAATCTGATAGACTCTTTTATCTCTTTGCCGTCTTTAACAGCGCTGCTGAAAACGTCCATTTCGTAAGGGCCGCCCGCGGGCATAGGGGGCAGCACTACCCTCCACTTACCATCGGCGGCTGCGGCGTGCGCCTTAGTGCCGTTTATCTCTACGGTAATGGTCGTGCCGTTGTCAGCCTCGCCCCATACGTTTACGTTCTTGCCGCGCTGGAGCACCATGTTGCTGCTGAATACGCTTGCTATTCTGAACATTGCCATCATATCCTTTCAAAGCAATAAATTATTCCCTGTTCTTTTTCCAGTCGAGGTACTCCTCGTAAGTGCCCATCTTGTCGATGCAGCCCTCGGGGGTTATCTCGATTATCCTGTTGGCTACCGTCTGCATTATCTCGTGGTCGTGGGTGGTGAAAATAACTACGCCCTTAAAGTCGGCGAGCGCGTTGTTCACCGCGGTTATCGACTCGAGGTCGAGGTGGTTGGTAGGCTGATCGAGCAGCAGTACGTTAGAGCCGAAAAGCATCATGCGCGAGAACATACATCTCACCTTTTCGCCGCCCGAGAGCACGTTTACCTTCTTATAAATATCGTCGCCCGAGAAGAGCATTTTGCCGAGGAAGCCGCGCAGATATGTTTCGGTGTCCTCGTTGCCCGAATACTGCCTTATCCAATCTACTATCGAAAGGTCGCAGTCGTTGAAATATTCCGAATTATCCTTCGGGAAATATGAACGCGAGGTGGATATGCCCCACTTCATGCTGCCCGAGTCAGGCTCGACCTCTTCGGCAAGTATCTTGAAAAGCATTGTTATAGCCTGCTCCGACTCACCTATTATCGCCACCTTATCAGTTCTGCCGAGGGTGAAAGTTATATTATTGAGCAACGGTGTGCCGTCCTCAGCCGCTTTGCATATGCTGTCGAGCTTTAAAATGTCCTTACCCGGCTCGCGGTCGGGGGTGAAGCCGATGTATGGGTACTTGCGCGACGAGGCGGGCATTTCCTCTACCGTCAGCTTGTCCAGCAGCTTGCGGCGGCTGGTAGCCTGCTTCGACTTCGATTTGTTCGCCGAAAAGCGCGAGATGAAGTCTTGCAGCTCTTTTATCTTCTCCTCAGCCTTTTTGTTCTGCTGCTTTATAAGGCGCTGCATAAGCTGAGATGACTCGTACCAAAATTCGTAGTTGCCGACATACATCTTCACCTTGCCGTAATCGAAATCTACGATATGGGTGCAGACGTTATTGAGAAAGTGGCGGTCGTGCGAAACTACCAGCACCGTGCCGAAATACTCTGCCAAAAATTCCTCCAGCCAGCGGATAGCGTAAATATCGAGGTGGTTTGTAGGCTCGTCGAGAAGTATTATATCGGGGCTGCCGAAAAGCGCCTGCGCCAGCAGTACTTTTACCTTTTCGTTGCCCGAGAGGGCAGACATCTGCGAATAAAGTATATCCTCAGAAAGCCCCAGACCCTGTATCAGCTTTGAAGCCTCAGACTCAGCCTCCCAGCCGTTCAGCTCGGCAAATTCGCCCTCAAGCTCAGCCGCGCGCTCGCCGTCAGCGTCGGAAAAATCTTCCTTAGCGTAAAGCGCGTCCTTTTCCTGCATTATGTCGTAAAGGCGCTGGTTGCCCATTATAACGGTATCCAGCACTGTGTACTCGTCGTAGGCGAAGTGGTCTTGTTTCAGCACGCTCATGCGTGTTTTTTTCGGTATGATGACCTCGCCCTTAGTAGGCTCTAGGTCGCCGCAGAGTATGCGCAGGAATGTAGATTTGCCCGCGCCGTTCGCGCCGATGATCCCGTAGCAGTTTCCGCCCGTGAATTTCAGATCAGCGTCCTTAAAAAGGGTCTGCCCGCCGAATGACATGGTTAGATTGTTTACAGTTATCATTTATACTCTCCTTATTTTTTTCGATCATTAAAATATACGTTTTTATTATACCACATACCTCGGTAAAAATCAAGGTATTGCGGCATAAAAAAGCGGAGGTCTTTTCCCGCTTTCCGCGCGAAAAGACCTCCGCAGTATGTTCAGTTAAACAGTTAAAAACACAAGTATCAGTTTTCAAGTACCCACTTGCCGTCGATCTTGTAAACGTTCATCCAAGTGTTGTCGGTATCGTCGTCGTCTTTGCCCTTTACGGTGATCTTCAACTTTACCTTGTAGCCCTTAGAAACGTCAACGCTCTCGTCGTAGTAGTCTTCATATCTGTCTTCTACGTCCTTGAGGTCAGACTTCTTGAGTTCTTTCTTCTTGAGTACCTTTGCCTTGTACTTTACGTTGTCGCCGTACTCGTCCTCAGCGTAATCCTTAATATCGTTGAGCTGCTCCTCATAATACTCCTCTACAGAGTCGTAGTCGTCGCTGTCCTCAACATAGTGCTCATCTACATAATCATTGTAAGCATCGGCAAAAGTCTTGGCGTACAGAGAGCCGTCGCACTTGTTCATAGCCTTGAATCTTCTGTCGATGGGCTTCTGCCAACCGGGGGTGATAGCGCAGCAGAGAATGATTATTACGAGAACGATAGCTACCGCGATTGCCGCCAGACCGATGATGGTGTTCTTGTTCTTTGTCTTGCCAACGTTCTTGATGTCGTTGATAGACATAGCGCCCTTTACGGAATCAAAAGATACTCCGTCGAAGGTCTGCTTTACGTTCTGACCAGCGGCTGCGCCGAGGCCCTTTGCAGCGTCTGCGAAGTTCTTGGCAGCGCCGTTTACCTGCTGAGCGCCGGGGTGCGGCTGACCGCCTATCTGCTGTGCGCCCTGTGGCTGAGCTGCACTCTGCTTTGCGCCGCAGGTAGTGCAGAAATCAGCGTTATCCGCGAGCTGTGCTCCGCATGATACACAAAATTTTGACATATTATATTCTCCTCCTAATGAGCGTCTGCAAAAAATTCGCAGACTTCTGTCCATAAATGGCATTTAGCCATTACTAATATCATATAACAAAACGAGTGTTTTGTCAAGCGTTTTACTGAAATTTTTCAGTGCTGAAAGCCCTCAGAGCTTCATCTCGCCGTGCTCGCCTATATGCGGCAAAAACTTGGCGTATATCTCGGGGTGCTTTTTCTTCATATTGATTATCCTGCCGTTTTCGATGAAGCAGTGGCGGCTCTGCGCCTCACAGCATACCTCGCCAGTTTCGGCATTTCGCATGGTGTAGCTAACAAGCATTTTCACGCCGCCGAATTCCTCTAGGCAGACGTCTATCTCGGCGGTGTCGCCGAAGCGCATCATGTTTTCGTAGCGGCAGTTCACCTCGGTAACGGGGCTGATTATCCCCATATCCTCCAGCGAAACGAAGGAAGCGCCTACCTTCTCAAGAAATTCCACTCTCGCCTCCTCCATCCAGCGGATGTAGTTTGAGTGGTGCACCACCTGCATTTTATCCGTTTCGTAATACTGCACCTTATGCTTGTATATCATTCTTTATTCCTTTCAAAAGGGGTAATTTTTTACGCCTTAGCCGCAGCGATAAATCTCTTGAGGTCATTTGCGTTCAGGCACTTTTCAAGCGCAACTTCCATAGTGATCCTTCTGTCGCGCACAAGCTTTGCAAGCTCCTGATCGAGGGTCTGCATTCCGTACTGCTTACCGGTCTGCATAGCCGAGCCGATGAGGTGTACCTTGTCGTCGCGGATCATAGCCTTTATAGAGTCGGTAGCGGCGAGTATCTCGCAGCAGGCTACTCGGCTGGTGCCGTCCATAGTGCGGCAGAGGGTCTGGGTGCATATTCCTACCAGTACCGAAGCGAGCTGAGTTCTTATCTGATGCTGCTGGTGCGCAGGGAATACGTCGATGATACGGTCGATGGTAGAAGCCGCGTCGGTGGTATGAAGGGTACTCATAACAAGGTGGCCCGTTTCAGCGGCAGTTACGGCAGCTTCGATAGTTTCGAAGTCACGCATTTCTCCGACGAGTATGATGTCCGGGTCTTCACGAAGGGCAGCTCTCAGCGCCATAGAGAAGCTGGGAACGTCGGGGCCGATCTCACGCTGGTTTACCATACATCTCTTGTGCGCGTGCATATACTCGATAGGGTCTTCTACGGTGATTATGTGCGCCGACTTATGCAGATTTACATGGTCGATCATAGCGGCAAGAGTTGTAGATTTACCGGAACCGGTAGGGCCGGTAACGAGCACGAGTCCGCGGGGACGCATTGCAAATTCAGCAAGTACGGGCGGCAGATCGAGGTCGGTAAGGGTAGGTATATCGTTTCTCAGCAGACGTATAGCGATAGCTGTGTTTCCTCTCTGGCGATATACGTTTACACGGTGACGGAAGCCGCGGGTGGAAACGTATGTAAAGTCGGTGTCGATATGATCTTTTATCGACTGGCGCTGCTTTTCGTTACACATATTGTCGCAGATGCCGCGTATATCTATCTCGGTCATATCGGGGTAGGAAGAAAGCTTTCTGAGGTTGCCGCCCTGACGTACTATCGGGGGGATACCTACGGTAAAGTGCAAGTCAGAGCAGCCGAGGGCTCTGGATTCGTCAAGAATTTTGTTGATGTCAATAGCCATTTTTTAAATACCTCCACTATAATAGATCAAACCGCATAAGTTACGCGGATAAGCTCATCCATTGATGTTTTTCCCTGCTGTACCAGCAGCGATACGTTGTCGCGCAGCAGTTTGCAGCCCTGCTGGCTCGCCAGTTCCTGAATCTCGTCCGCCTTAGCGCCGCGGGTTATAAGCTGCGCCATCTCGGGGGTCGAGAGCAGTATTTCGTGTATAGCCGTTCTGCCGCGGTAGCCTGTGTTATTGCAGTGCGGGCAGCCCACCGGCTCGTAGACCTCTATCGGGCCTTCTATGCCCATGAGTTCGTCCTCGTCTGGGCGGCTCATGCGCTTTTTCTTGCAGTCGGAGCAGAGTACCTTGGTAAGACGCTGGGCTACTATACCGATAAGCGAAGTAGCCACCATGTATGCCTGAACGCCCATATCTACCAGACGGGTAACGGTGGAAGCCGCGTCGTTGGTATGTATAGTCGAAAGCACAAGGTGTCCCGTGATAGCGGCTCTTATAGCTATCTCGGCAGTTTCAGCGTCACGCATTTCTCCGACCATTATAATGTCAGGGTCCTGACGGAGTATAGAGCGGAGGGCAGCGTCGAAGGTCATGCCCGCCTTTTCGTTTATCTGGCACTGGTTTATGCCCTCTACCTTCTTTTCTACAGGGTCTTCTACGGTGATAACGTTGAGATTAGGCTTAGCTATCTCGCCGAGCGCCGCGTAAAGGGTGGTAGATTTACCGGAACCGGTAGGGCCGGTAACCAGTACAACGCCCTGCGGTACTTTAAGGCAGGCAGCGAAACGCTGGTAATTGTACTCGGTCATACCGAGGTCGGTTATCTTTCTTACCGACATATCGCCGGTAGCGAGAATACGGATAACGACCTTTTCGCCGTATACCATCGGCAGGTTAGATACACGAAGGTCGAGGTTTGTGCCGTCTACCACCTGCGACATACGTCCGTCCTGCGGTATACGCTTTTCGGCGATGTTCATGCCCGAAAGTATCTTGAAACGTGTAACGAGGGCAACGTGGAGCGCCGACGAAAGGGTCATAAGCTCGATAAGGTCACCGTTTACACGGATACGGATCTTGGTAAAATCTCTGAAAGGCTCTATATGTATATCCGTCGCTTCCTTACGGAAGGAGTCGGCGACTATGGTAGAAGCCAGCTTTACGATAGGCGCGTTATCTATACGGTCGTTTGAAGCTTCGTTTGCGAGGTCTTCAAGGCTCTTTTCTTCTTCCTTCTGCTTAGTAGCCTCTTCAACTATCGAGTCGGTCTGACCTGCGGAGTACATTTTACCTATCGCGCGGTTTACAGCACCCTTGGTAGCCATAGAGAAGTTTATAGAGCAGCCTGTAACTACGCGCAGATCCTCCATAGCGTAGAAGTTTGAAGGCTCGGAAGTAGCCACGGTAAGTCTTCTGCCGACCTTATTGAGCGCGATACAGTTATACTTTCTCGCAGTATCCTCAGGTATCCTCTTTACTACGTCGGGAATAAGGACAGCCTTATCGAGGTCTACAAAGGGGATATTGAGTCGCTCAGCGAGCACCTCAGAGAACTGGTTTTCGGTAACGAGCTTCATCTCGAGGATAACATCGCCGAACATCTTACCCTTGCTTTCTTTTTGCTTGGCAAGAACCTGCTGAAGCTGTTCCTCGGTGATAAGACCCTTTTCAATGAGGTGTTGTCCGATAGGAATGTTTTTCATAAATTCTTCTCCTTATCTTCGCGTCGGGATACGCTTTTCGGGCGGTACGCTGCTGCCCTTTTGCCCATCGGCATGACGCGAAAACGCCGTGAACAAAAAAATATATTTTGCTATTGAAATTGTCATAGTTTTGTGTTAAAATAGATTATGTTAAATTATTTTATTTGGGAGGTATAAAAAATGACAGGCGATATGCAATATGACATTTTCATAATCGTAATGTACATCTTTACATTCCTTTTCGGCGCAGCGGTAGGCAGCTTTTTAAATGTATGTATCTACCGTTTGCCAAAGGAAGAGTCGCTGATAAAGCGAAATTCGCACTGCATGACCTGCGGCGCGTACATCAAGCACCGCGACCTGATACCGATAATAAGCTGGTGCCTGCTGAAAGGCAGATGCCGCGCCTGCGGAGCGAAGATCTCGCCGCGCTACACGGTAGTAGAGTCGCTGAACGCAGTCGGCTGGCTGCTTATAAGCCTGCGCTTCGACATTGCGAACAACCCATTTTGGTGCATACTGAACTGTCTGCTTTTCTCGGCGCTCATCGTAATATTCTTTATGGACTGGGACACGCAGCTTATCTCGACAGGCGTGTGCATATTCATCGGCGTGCTTGCCGTACCTGAGTTCATATGGTTCAGAAATTTCACCAACATGGGCATCAAAGACCACCTGCTCGGCGCGCTGATAACCGCTCTGCCGCTGTTTCTGATCTGGCTGATCTCGAAAGGCAAGGCTATGGGACTCGGCGACGTATATCTAATGCTGGCGGCGGGGCTTTACCTCGGCGTATCGCGCGGGGTAGCGGCGCTTGCCATTGGAATAATCATCGGTGCGATAGCGGGCAGCATACTGAAAAAGACAGGCGGCAGCTCGAAATTCGCGTTCGGCCCATGGCTCGCGATCGGCATACTTATTTCAGCGCTGTACGGCTGGGACATTGTAAATCTCTACATGAACGCTACGGGCTTAGGCGAGCTCATCTACGGCGAGGGCTACATCAGCAAACTGCCGTACAACGTATAAGCCGCGCTTTTAAAAAGCCGAAGCGCATACAAAATTCAAATTTAAAATTCGCTCAAAAAATCCTCCGAACATCAAAACCGTTCGGGGGATTTTTTCAGCACCGAGCTGTTTAGGAAGCTCGGTGGAGAAAGGGTGTTTAATTATTACCACTTGGTCGCTGTGACGCTTACTAATGTAGGTGTTTGACCTTCAAGAGCAGGATTTTCCCAGCCCTTTACCTGTATTGAAATGGTAGCTATTCCGCCATTTCTTCCAACGGTAATGAGCGAACCATCTTTAGAAGTAAACTTTATTCTGTTGGGATTCTGAGAATCATACGTCTGAGTAACATTCCACGGCACATTATTTATAGGACAGTTGTCAGGGAGGTCAATAACTACTTCCCAGTTCTGACAATCTACCAAACCAGTATTCTTTATTGTAAATGAGAAATTGTTGTTTGAAATTGCAGTCACTTCTGTTACCTCAAGCTGAGGTGTAGGAGCGGGAGGAATATCATCAACGCTGTTGTAGATAGCACCATTCGTGATCCATATTTCGTTTGAATCACCTAATGAGTTTGCCTCGTAAGAAGCAATATAGGTAACATTATTGCTTTCTGACAGCGTGTACAGATCTATCTTGGTATTTTCAAGAACATAATTTACAACAATATCCTTAGAACCATTGTTGTTGTAATAATCGTAGTTTTCCCAATCGTTGTTATAATACCTGCCTTCGATAAGGATACCGTCTTTTATCACATCACTGTCTTTAATACGGATACCGTTTGAGATCGAACTAATTCCAGCCACATAATGAATGGTAAGGGTCTTGTTTATAGCAGCTGGCGGAACGTATTCCGCGTTGTGCGACTCCCAGTCATATATCCAGAACTCCTGATCGGGGGTGTTCTTCGCAGAAGTGTAATCTACGCTGAGAACTTCTCTGTTCTGATTGTCTGCCTTGATCTTAAAAGTCGAGCCTTCTTCGAGGTATATGGTCTTGGTAAGTATGCCCGTGTTCGGTGCAGATACCTGACCATTAGTGTCAGCAGATCCATCATCGTTGAAAATGGTGATCTTAGAGCTGTCGCTCTTGTTGTACCAATAGAAATTCTTGTTGGTGTCGTTGCCGCTCATGAAATGAACGATTATAGAAGCGTTGTTGATCGAAAGATCAATATCCTTCTTGCCCATCTTATCGTAGGTAGCGTTTCCGATGCCTGCGCTTGCGGGGATACCGCCGTTTGAAGCGTTGCCCGTGAGCTTTGCTTCCTTAGGCTCTTCGTAGAATATCCAGATGTTCTTCTTGCTCGCGTCGTAGCCCGAGGTCGAAAGACCGCCTATAACGGTGGTGTTGAGCTGGTCGCGGTTCTGCATATTTACGAGCTGGAATGTTTCGGAATAATTGTAAGGCTTATCTTCGTTTATAACAAAGTTGCTGTAAGTAGCCTTCATCGGGTGTACCAGCGCGCCGAAAGTTATGCTCTCGGACTTCGCTTCGGTGTTTACACCCTCTATCGAGAACTGATAGTCGTTCTCCGCCAGCAGCGAGCTGGATACGCAGTAGGTAGCGTTGCTGAGCGGATTTGCTGTAAGTCCGCTCTTGGCATATCCTCTTGCGCCCTTCTTGCTTACGGGTCTTGTGTCGTTTGAAAGAAGAATGAAATTCTTCATATTGCCGTGCGAGGGCATTACGCTTGCGTCATCGTTGCTTACTATCATAACGTCTGTCGCGTATCTCAGCTTGCCGTTTACATAGTCAAAAAGCGTGATGGCGTTGTTTTCTTCGTCCGCCTTGTTATCAATATCTACCGCAAGGTTGCTGGTAGGTCTGAGAATCATTACTATCGCTGTGGTGATTATTCCCATCAGCAGCAGTACGACCAGAAGTTCAATCAGCGTAAAACCTTTTTTCAATTTTTTTGACATCTGATTACCTCCTTGATCCATCATGTTGGCGAACCGTATGTTAAGTTGTAAGTGCCGGCTGCCGTACAGGTTATCGTGAGCTGACCATTTGTATTGAGAAAGCCGTTGTTAAGATCCTGCGTAAAGGTCGCGCCGTTTGCTTTCAGCGTTACCGAAAGCGCCGAGCTTGCTTCGCTGCCCAGTGTAGGATTGTAGTAGCCGATTATAAATCTGTCCGGCATCAATTCTTCAGTAGCGGGAGCGCCGAGAGCGTCGGCGTCCTTAGCTGCCAGGGTGCGGAAGTAGTGCGGCGACGAATGTCTGTAACCGTTGTCGAACGAGCCTTCAAATATCGTGCCGGAATTTATCGTTATATCAACGTCTACGGTGTTGCCCGTGTTGTTTATAACGTAGATCTTGAATTTGCCCTGAGTCTTGTCAGGAACCAGCTTCTGGCTGCCCAGAGGTGTGCTGGAGAATGACTTTATCTGGAAATTGAAATCATCGCCGTCGGTATTAGTCTTTATAGCCTTATACTCGGTAACGTTGTTTACGCTTGCAACTACATCGGTTGTTCCGGATCTTACATAGTTGATAGTCATAGCGTCGAGCGTAGCGCCGTCGTTGAGAACTACGCCTGCGGTGGACTTTTTCTCCATAGCGGTCTGCTGAACGTTCAGCTCGCCGTCGCGGCGCATATTTCTTGCGCTGTATTTCAGAGCCGCCGAGAAAGCCATGCACACCGAAAGGGTGGTAACTGAGAAGTAAGCCATCGCGATGACTACCTCTACCAGCGTCATACCGGAGCGGTTTTTCTTAAATATCTTCATTTATTCCACCTCCGATTTAGTGCGAATAATCGTAGTACATGATCTCAATATCGGAAGAAGATCCGTGCTGCTTGTTGATCTCAGATACATAGTCGAGTATCGACTGCTTTGCTGCGGGGATGTTCTTTACAATGCCGACCTTATCATCGTTCGGGCACTTGTAAGTTCCGCATTTTACCTGTCCGTAGAATCTTGTATGCGAACCCTGGAAAGTTACCAGCGACTTGGTAGCATACATGATGCCCTGCATCTCAAGGTTGTCACCGAAGGTAACGGATACGCTGCTGGGCACGAGATAGAATATACGGTTGGTGTAGCCTTCTACCGTGGTAGATCCATCACCGTTCACGCCGAGTTCGCAGACGTTTGCGGGAAGCTTCTGACCGAACAGATTGTAGTATTCGTCAAACTTTATTCTGTTGTCAGTACCGCCAGTGATAGCGCTCGTATCGGTTCTGGTCGAGGTGTAGGGGTAGTAGAGAGCCGAGTCAGAGCAGAAATCAATATCCTGACCGTTTGAGTTGTAAACGATGCTCTTGCCGTTTCTGTAAGAATCATCGGTCTTGTTGAAGATGACTTTCTGAGAAGTGAAACTCTTGGAGCTGTTATCGTAGATCGAAATGGCGTCTACCGTTACCTGAGCGGAAGTAGCCGTACCGTTGAAATACAGGCAGTTGAGAACGTTGTTGTCCTGATTCGCGTCGGAGAAGTCAGGGATCGTGTTCTCTTCGTAGTACATGAAGTATACGAACACGCCGTCAGCAGCTTCTGAGCTGTCTATTCTGAAGAAAGGCGTAATGTTGCCCTTATCTATAGGCAGCGCGATAACGATGTCCTCGGTAGTGAGTTTTACAGAATATTTTTTTCTCTCACTTTCAACGTTCATGTTGCCGAAATCGCTTCCTCTAAGGCGCAGACTTCCGTTTATCTGAGTAATTCTCTTGCTGCCCGTCTGATATACATTTACGAGGTCAGCTACGGTAGCGCCGTCAGCGCGAACGAATTTCTTGGTATTTACGGTTCTTGTAAGAGCCTCTGCATACTTCTTAGCGATGTTCTTGGAAGCGTCTGCGAGGTCGGTATCGGTTCCGAAGTACGCGCCGAACATATCGTTTGCGCTTGCCATACCGTACATGCTTTTCAGATTAGATCTCTTGGTGTTGTCAACGCCGCTTGCGGGGTCGTAGCCGGCGTTAGGATAAGCGTTTCTGCCGGTCTTGTCGATGGTAACGTCCTTGCTGCCGCAGCTTATCTGTCTGCTTGCAAGGTTTTCGCCGTCGTAGCCGGGCTGATTGCTGATCGACTGGAATGCGCCGTTGTTGATACCTACGGTAGAAACAACATTGCCGCCGTCGTCGATGAAGAGGATGTTCTTGTTGCAGTGCAGAGTGCCGCTTACGTTGAGCTTGCTGCCGCCGTCAGAACCAACGCGGATGTAAAGGTTTCCCTCTACGAAAAGGTCGCCGTTTACGGTAAAGGTCTGAGCGCCGTTGCAGATCACCATATCGCCCGACTGGTAGGTGGCGTTGTTGCCGATGTAGCAGTAAACATTGCCGTTTACAGTGCCCGCGGCTGTCTGTCCGCTGACATTGTTGTCGTAGCCGCCCATCATAGCGGAGTAGTCGGGGTTGGTAGAACCTGCAAGGTTCTGGGGAAGAGTTCCCACATACAGACCGTGGGTATACATATCTATCGGCTTGCTGCTGTCGCCTATGGTAAGGGCGTTCGGCATACCCAGCCAGATCTTTTTGTCAGCCTTGATGTAACCATCTCTGTTTGAAAGATTGGAAGCGTCGTAGCCTGCGTCGTCGCTGTTCTTGCCGTTTACGTCGGTCTTGCCGATAGCGGTGCTGATAGTAGTCTGGTTGTAGAAGAACATATAACCCTCAGTGGTGATGGTCATAGCCTGCTTAAAGAAGTTTCCTGCCTTAGCAGCGTTACTCTTGTTAGGCTCGTAGTTGAGCGAACCGGACTTGTTGATTACGTCAGAGAAGCTTGTGCCCGAATTGAAGTACAGATTGTACTCGGAGTAGATGTGGCTTGTGAAAGCCGCGTTGTTACAGCCGAGGGTGATGTAATTCATATCGGCGGCGCTTGTTTTTTTCTCGAGGCAGATGTCGCCGTCGATAGGCGAAGCCACGCCGTCTGAGAAGTTTGCGCCCTCAGAAGCCTCAAGCGCGTTAGAAGGGATATTCGGGGTCTCCTTTACGCTGTCGAATACGACAGATGCGCTCTGGGTCTGAGTTGAGAATGTGCACTCGGAAATTACCTTAAATCCGTTAGTACCGTTTTTCTTAACGTGCAGGGTAACTGTTCCGTAGGTGCTGTTGAAGTCTGAGTCTGCGGGCATTTTAACGTCGATGGCTGTGCCGTCGCCGCTGGTCGCCAGTGCTTTAAGTGCGTCATAGTTGTTGTTGTAGCTTTGAATAAATTCCGTAAGCGCGGCCTCGGCAGTTATCTTGGCCTGCGTGCGCTGAACATTTCGGCTCGAAGCTTTGGTCGTCGCTTTTACAACGCCCAATGCAATGGTCGCAAGAGTGATGCAGATCATGGACATACATACTACTGCCAGAATGACCGAACCATCTTGATTTCTCTTGATCTTCTTTTCCATCTTCGATTCTTAACCACCTTTCCAAAGTATCAGTAAAATTTTTAATCAATATATAACACGTTATGGTAGGCAGGTACTTTCCGATCCCTTCCTACCATTTGTGTGTATATTTATCATTCAGCCGTAGCGTTCACCTGCTGAGTCTCGGTCTTGTTTATCTCATCGGGGCTAGGTATATCTCTTACCATCATGAAGGTAAGGGAAATGCTGCCTGTGAAGGTCGAGCCGTCCTGATTGTCGCCTACGTCTGCGATAGAAAGCTCGTTGATAACAAGGCTCTTCTGCGAGTAGGTTTCCAGATTGTTGAGGAAGTTCATCAGGTTCGACTTGTTGCACTCAAAGTCAAAGCTCATGTTGTAGGAGTTTACGTCGATAGTGCTTTCAGCAGTGCCAGTAGTGGTTGTCTCGTCGCCGCTGTTGCCGTCTACGATAGCGTCGATGGTGGTAGACTGCGAATTGGGCGCGTAGGTGAATCTATCGAGCGAAGTAGTTCCCAGCTCGCTGATGCTGAGGTTCAGGTTCTTGATCTGGCTGTCAGATGACTTGTTCTCGCCGCCGTCGAGCATCTTCTGTACAGTCTGTGCCGCCTCGTACTGGGGCATTACATCATAGAAAACGTCTGCGGTGTTCTTAGCCTTATCGAAAGCGTCCTGAGTTTCCTGAGGAAGGTTCTCGTCTTCCTTTATCTGAGTCTGAAGCTGCGAAAGCTCCATTTCCTTGCTGTCAAGCTCCTGGCTCGCGCTTCTCGCGCTTTCAATAGCAGGTTTGATGAAGAGCATAATGCCTGCGATCCATACGAGTACTACAAATACGCCTATAAGGAGCATCTTATCTCTCTGATTAAGTTTCATTATTCTGCAACCTCCCCTGATACTGCCTGAGTGTCGTCTTCTACTTCAATAGGCTTGAGATACATGGTTACCGAGGAGATAACTACGGGGCTGCCCGCTTCTCCTGTACCGGTATAACCGCTGTATGTAACGTCTGCGAAGTAGTCGTCGTCCTTTATCGACTGGATAAAGTCGTTCGCTGTCTGCTGTTCCTTCAGCTCAACTTCCGTGATGGTAACTGTTCCGTCATTCTTGGAGTAGCTGAAGCCTGTGTAGGAATTCGCCTTAGCACCCTCGGAATCGCCGGAACCGATGTGGTTCTCGATCTCCTTAAAGATTCCTTCCTTTACTACGGGTATCGAGTAAAGGTTGTTCTTAGCCACATTTACCTGAGTCTGATAATCATTTACTGTGACGAGATAATCATGCAGCTTTTGGTTTTCTGCGATAACGGCGTTGCACTTATCTATCTCGCCGTTTGTCTTTTCGATGTCATCTCTTACGCTTCCTTCATGCAGGCTGACTACCAGCGTAACTGCGCCGATGAGCGCTGCCGAGATAACGCCGGCTACCAGAGCCGTCACCAGCGTGCCGCTGCTGCTCGAGCCCGCCTTGCCGGTAGCGGTATCTACCTCGAGAAGGTTGATGCGCTCGGTCTGCTTGTTTCTCTTGTAAAGAGCACCGATAGCGTTAGCGAAGATGGTGAACTCAAAGTTTTCATAACCTGTGATCTGCGAAGGAACGCCGAGCACGGAAGCCTTAACGTCGAGCGAGTCGAGAGCGTCAACGAGCTTGATGTAGTCGTCGATCTTGCCGTAGAGCACTACGTTGTCGAGTCCCGGGCCGCCTCTTGCCTTGTTGAACTGTTCCATACGGAAGATGTTCTCGCTGATAGCCTCGGTCAGGTACTCGTCTGTTTCGTAATCTTCTTCGGAAATAGGCTCGTATCTTGCGAAAGCCATCTGACCGTTCTCAAAGAGTATCAGTCCGAGGAAGTTATCATCTATTTGGCAAACCAGCAGCGGCATCTTTTCGAGGTTCGACTTGTCAGCCAAAACTATTCTCGAAATGGAGTTACAGCTGATGTTTACCGAGCGCAGGCTTATCGACATGATGTTGAAGAGCTTGCGGAAGCCTTCTACTATCGAGGACGGGCAGGCGGTAGCCAGCACCTTTACCGAGCCGGGGTTATCCTCGCCGGCTTCTCCTACAATAGTATATGAGATAGAGTACTCATCGGTAATACCCATTTCCTGCTGCATCTGGTTCTGTACCATGCTCAGGAATTCGTTACCCTTTGCCTTAGGAACTATAAGCTCCTTGAATACGATGTTGCTGGAAGAGAAAGTTACTACGGCTTCCTTATCCATCATTACCTCAGCCTTGAGGTTTGTGAGCAGCAGCTCGGAGAGTTCGGAAAGGTTTATTACCTCTCCGTTCATGATCATATCCTCCGGAACCGCAACGCTCAGTGATTTTTCGATTCTGATCTTGTTAGCGGAGTTATCGCCTTTTACGATGTTTATTTGTCTATCAGAAATATCAAAAGACAGCATTTATTCCTTCACCTCTTCTAAAGATTTTCTTTGTATTTGTAATAGCTGTGATTTTATCGACTTTATTACGAGTTCTCGAGTCCTCCGATACCACCATAGAGCAGCGGGAATATACCTGCGAGGCAAAGACCTATCGCAATACCCATGATGATTATCATGCACGGCTCGAGCAGTGCTACCAGACGCTTAACTGCTGCGTCGGATTCTTCTTCGTAGAAGTCTGCTGTTTTCTCAAGTATCTCATCGAGTGCGCCGGATTCTTCACCGACGTAGATCATCGAGCAGAACATTCCCTCAAAGATCTCGGTCTTTTGCAGCGATACAGATACGGGCGAGCCCTGTTTTACCTCGTCTATTACCTGTATGAACATCTTATCTACATAAGTGTTCTCCAGTACCGATGAAGCTCTTTCCAGGCACTCTACCATTGGGATACCGCTGGCGTAAAGAGATGAAAGAGTTCTCGAAAAACGACCTTCGTATATCTTGACCATAAGCGGACCGACAGCCGGCATCTTGAGCTTTATAAGGTCAAATTTCAGCTTTATGTCGGGCACCTTCAGTGCATATCTTATAGCGAGCACTATTATTACTATCGCGATTATAAGTATGTACCATTTGGTCTTTAAGAAGTCGCTGAATTTAAAGAGAGCACGCGAAAGCGCGGGCATTTCCTCTTCAGACATAAGACCTGCGAACGTAGGCATGATGAACGTAAACATACCTATTACCATTACTATGGTGAGCACGCCGAGTATGATAGGATACATCATAGCGCTCTTGATGATATTCTGGGTCTTGTTCTGATTTGCGTAGAAGTCGCTTAAACGCTGTACTGTAATATCGAGGTTGCCGGCAGATTCGCCTGCGTCGATCATGCTTATCATGAAGTCCGGAAAGCTTCCGTTTCTTGCGATAAGCGCCTCGGTAAAGTTAGAGCCTTTATTAACGTCTTCATACAGTGCGAGCCACACGTTTTTAGCGCCTTTGTTCTTTTCTTCCTTATACATTATATCGAGCGCTTTAACTATCGTAAGACCCGATGTAAGCATAGCGGCAAGCTGACGGCACGAAAACGCAAGATCTTTTGTTTTGAACTTGTATATGCTCGTTTTTGTTCCGCCGAGCGCTTCTGTGGTAGAAATCAGGAACAAGCCTTGTTCGTAGACTTTTTCCTGAACCTGCTGCTCGTCCTCGGCCTCCATAACGCCTTTCAGCGTTTTTCCGGTAGAGTCCTTCGCAACATAGCTGTAATTTTTCATATTAGTAGTTACACCTCCGCCTTTTAATACGGTGCGCATTTTCTGAAAATGACGAGCCTGCCTTAAAGATGTCCGCCATTTTCACGAAATGCACACGAAACGTATTTTATACTATTATATCATTTTTTTTAGATTTATTCAAGCACTATTAAAACTTTTTTCATTATCTTAATTAACAAAATCTGAACCGTTAATTTAGACATTTTGACCAAAACCCACAATTCTGCAAATATTGGTACAGATTTCTACCTGTCAGGACTCGCTCTCGCGCGGCAAAAAGCTCACGGGGTGCTTCTTTTTGTAGCGGGTGTACGAGAGCATATACAGCGCGAACTGCACGCCGAGTATCAGCAGTATGCCGAGCGCCGCGGCGGCTTTGAGATCCATGCCGAAAGCGAGCACCATCCAGCGGCAGGGAAAGTAAAAGAGGTAATATGCGAACTCTACGCCGCGGGTAATATCGTTTGGGTTATAGAAAATAACGGGCACGAAGTAAACTATCAGCATAACGATATGGGTAATGCTGACGAGTATTGCGTCCCAGTTTTCATAAGCGGCGTGCTTTTTGCCGTCGTCATAAAAAACTCTGCCGAGCATTGCCGCCATAACTATCGCCGCCGTCACCGAGCCTGCCTGATCGGTAACGAGAAATTCCTTTAGCGTGAGCCAAGAAGCCGGCATCACGGAAGCCGCCGCCCAAAGCAGCAGTTTGCCAGCCGCCACACCCACCGCGCCGCAGCCGATCATGAGCAAAAGTCTGAAAAGCGTATATTTTACGCCGTCTGAATAATCCATAGTTATCCTCCATTTTCCGCAGGCAGTGCTAAGCACCCGCCTGTACATCGTCTTATATATAATAGTATATCACACGCAAGGAGAAAAAACAAGTATCGTGCGGCGGATATGAAAATTTTCACAATGGGCGCAAACAAACTGCCGTCCCCACGCACCATTCGCGCCAAGGACGGCAGTTTGTTATTTATTGTCTATTATCGGGCAATTTATTCCCGCTTCCACATAAAGATGTTCACCGCTATCGGCATGATGTATACCGCAAGCAGTACTATGCAGGCAAGCGCCGCCGCTGCCGCCGCGCCTACCTTGTCAGCCGTGCGGACAAGCTTTTCAGAGGGGTGCAGCTTTTTGCGAAGCAGCAGGTACACCGCCGTCGCCGCCACGCCGCATATCGAAATCACCACGCCCGCCGTGAAGCCCTGCGGCTTGAACGATATATCTACACTGCATTTGCCCGCGGGCAGATCGAAAGCCATAAAGCCCGAAAGCGCCTTGCGGTACTCTACATTCTCGCCGTTGACCTTTACCGTGAAACCCTCGTTGTACGGTACTGAGAGGAACACTGTCTGCGCGCTCTCGAAATCCGACTCACCATAAAGACCGTTCTTCTTCTCCTGCAAGCCTATGCCCTGCGCCGTGCCGCAAGCTTCGTCCAGCTTGTCGAGGTCTACGCCAAAAACGCCCAGCGAAGCGCAGTTTACGTCTTTAAGGCACCTTATCTCGATGACCGCAGTTTCGTCCTCAAAAGTGCCCAGCTTCAGCACGCCGTTTTCTTTGGAATACGGGTAACTGCGGCAAACGTTCTGCCCGCCGACCTTTACCGAAAAGCTGTCGTATATCGGCTCGGAAAGGTCGTTCGAGAGCTTGTCGAAGCAGTCGAAGTAGAGCGTTTGTCTGCCCTCGACCTTTACGCGGTAGATGAGCGTTGCAGATTCCGAGCAGTGGTAATTGCCGTCTTTGACCTGCATGATGTCGCCCTCGTCGGGCTTATATTCGGTAACAGCGCCCTCGCCGCCGAATATTTGACGGTAGATGTATTCCTGCGTCTGCGCGCGGGTAAGCCCTGCGGGTATCTCAGCCGATAGGTCGCCCGCGGCGGCAATGCCCAGCGGCAGGCGGTCGTTCAGCGGGTTGATATGGTAGCCGTTGAACGAATAAACAGTGTTGTCCTGCTTGTTATGGCTTATCTCATACCCCGCGCAAAGCAGAGCGTCGGTCATCTCAGTGCCGCCGCAGGTGCCTACCTCCATCCATACCGAAGTGTAGCCCATGCGCTTCATGGTGAACATATAGTCCTCTTCGGTGAGCGAGGTGTAGTGGCCTATCGAGTTGTAGCCCATAGCGCCTATCATGTTGTAATCAAAAAGCTTTCCGCTCGTTTTCATGCGGTAAAAATCGTCGTCTTCAACGCGGTCGGCTAAGGCGAACACCTGCCGCTGAATGTCGTTGGTCGACTCATTGCGCTCTGCGGTTGTAGTCATGTAAACGCGTATATAGCCCATCGACTCTATCGTGACCGCCGCGCAGGTGAAAACTATGAATATCCCGCGGAATATCCAGCCGTGGCGGTAGAGGGCGTATATCAGCGCGAAGCACGCCGCGCCGACTATGAAAAGCTTGCACATACTCTTGAATGAAGCATCGCTGCCGCCGAGCGAGCCGGTGTAGGTAGAGAGAATATCGAGGTCGGCACTGATAAATCCCGAAGAAAAGCGCTCAAAAGCTACCACCGCCGCCGCGCAGAGCAGTCCGCCTATCGCGTAAAGCTTCATGCTGCAGCGGTATTTGTGCTCCCTGCCAAGCATATCTGCCGCCACTATCATCGCCGCAAATATCGTCATAAAAGCGTAGCGTGCGGGGAACGACATATAGCTGCCCGTGTGCCACATCTTGTTTACAGGCTCGATAACTATCGGCGCAGCGAGAAGCACAAGCATTATCCGCCAAAGCCTGCCGTACATATCGGCGCGGCGGCTTGCGGCAAATCCTCCGAGAGCCATCAGCACAAGCAGCGAGCTGCACATAGCGACGGGGAACACGGTATCGTAATCGGTAACAAGGTCGCCAACGCGCAGATTTTCAATAAGCGAAGTGCGCCTGCCCGATGTTAGGTACTGCATGAAGCTGGGCAGCCAGACCACTGCCGAAAACATAGCCGCGCAGCCCGACGAGAGCAAAAATCTTCGGCACACTGCGCCGCCTTTTTCATTTTCAGCCTTCGCCGCGAGCAGCAGGTAAACGCCCGCCAGCAGCAGCAGGAAAACCACCACCATGTAGCCGATGTAGTAGTTTACAGCCATCATCAGCGCCATCACGAGTATATACCATACTGGCGAGCCGCCGCGAAGCTTTTCCAGCGAGAGCAGCAGCAGCGGAAAAAGGTACATCATATCCAGCCAAATAACGTTTTGGTAGAAAAGCATTACGTAGCCGCTGGTAGCGTAGAGAAAGCTGAGTATCACGATAGCGGGAGTATCGAGCTTTTTCATGAAGCTGCTGCGCACGAAGTAGAGCGAGGAGGTAAAAGCGCTCGCCGCCATTTTCAGCACTATCAGTATATTCATGAAAACGAGCATATCGCTTTTCTGCACGAATTTTACGAGCAGGCTGAAAGGGCTTGCGAGGAAGAAAAAGAACACGCCCCAAAAATTCATGCCCGACGCGTTTTTAAAGCTTAAGAACATTCCCGATCTGCCGTCGAGAATATCCTTGAACTGGCAGAGGAGCGGCACTACCTGCTGGTTCATATCGCACCAAGCGGCAGTACGGCTGCCAAAGGGGTAGAGCGAGAATTTTTTGAAGATTGCAAACACCGCGAGCGCGACGGCAAGCGGCGAGAGCAGCATAGCAAGCCGGCGCTGCTTCCATATCGGCTTTTTCTCCGCCGAAGCGGTAATATCAGTTTTGTTTTTTCCCATTTTTCTTTTCACGATCCTTAATATGATTATCTCTTTTTATACATTTATAATAGTATGTATATTATATCACAGCGGCGGCTAAAAATCAATACTTTCGCGAATTTATTCACTTTAAGAACTTACGAAAACCGCTTAGCCCGCGAAAAAAATTTTCGGCAGTTTCGCAGCCCGCCAAGATAGGCTTATATGCCAATGTATACACGCCTTTCAGTTCAATGTGAAAAAAATTCATATGTTTGTACCAGTTTGGCAAAAAGCTCTTGACAACGGTGGGGTCTTGTGGTATAATATAGACAATACCGCTGGAATGTTATCCCTAGTCGGTATATCCACACAAATCTAATTTATGTAAAGGAAAGTGTATTATGACAGAGCTTGAACGCGTAGATCAGGCGGTCGAGTACTTCCGCCGCTACGATCAGAAAAGTTCTGCTATAAAGCAGAACCGCGAAAATCAGGAATATCTCAAAACTTATATACATGACGAAGACTACGTTGTAAAAAACTTTCAGCTCACGACCAAACGCGCTAAAGCGTTGGGAATAAGCGCCGGCGCAGGCTTAGTGTTGTTTTTACTTGTTTACTTCATTACAAAGATCATTATTGCGGCTATCGTGCTCGGGGCTTTCGCGCTCATCGGAATTTCCGTATTCTCCGTTTGCCTGCAGCATTACCGCCTTACCGCGGCTAAGCAAAAGCAGGTAGAGATAAACGAAGGCATTACCGAGCAGATAGAGATACTCAAAGCCCGCGAGCCGCAGCTTATACAGGATAAAGAGAATTTCCGCGCAGGTATAGAAAAACGCGTGCCCTTCATTTCGGTAGATGACAGAAAATACATCGGCGAGATACGCAAGATGATAGAGTCGGGCGACGCCGCCACTGCTGAGGACGCTGCCGCGATGCTGGAGCAGAAGCTGCTGATGGACCAGTTTACCAACATCATGGAGCAGAGCGAGGAAAAGGTATACACCGCAGAGGAAAATAAAGAGCGCTTCGGCGACCCCCTAGAGCTTATCAAGAAAAAGCGCAAGCCGCTTTTCCGCAGAAAGCCGAAAGTTCAAAACGCTTAAAGCGACACATCACAAAAAATCAAGGCGACCGCTTGTCACGGCCGCCTTTTTTATATGCAGAAATTTCACGCTATTTTTTGTGCAATTTTAACAATGTTCAAATATTTAAACTCGTTTTCTGAAAGCCGAACCTATCGCCGAAAAAACAGCCGCAGCGGCAGCGAAACTCAGCGATATTGCGAGCTGTTTCGCTGACATTTTCGTAAGCGAGAACACCGCCGCAAGCTGCGGCACGGCCATGCAGAGCGCCACGCACGCCGCCGATGAAAGCGCCGCCAGCACTACGAATTTTCCGCCGCGCAGACCCATCTGTAAAAGCGTTTTGTCCTCGCTGCGGCACTCGAAAACGTGTATAAGCTGCGAAAATACCAGTGTGAGCATCGCGCCCGTGCGCGCCGCCGCCAGACCGCTCGGCAGCAGCAGTGTGAAGCAGGCAAGGGTGCAGAGGGCTATCGCCACGCCGCGCGCGACTATTTTCGTCATCAAGCCGCCGCTGAAAAAGCTGTCCTCCTCGCGGCGGGGCGGCTTGCCCATAACACCCTTTTCCGCAGGCTCTACCGAAAGCGCGGCGGCTGGCAGACCGTCTGTAACCAGATTTACCAGCAAAAGCTGCGCAGGCACTAGCGCCATCGGCAGACCCATAAGTATCGCGCCCAGCATGGTGAGCACCTCGCCGATGTTGCAGGCTATCAGATAGCGGACGAATTTACGGATATTGGCGTATATCGTGCGTCCCTCGCGTACAGCGCTGACGAGCGTAGCGAAATTATCGTCAAGCAGTATCATATCTGCCGCCTGCTTTGTTACATCTGTACCGCTTATCCCCATCGAAACGCCGATCGAGGCTTCCTTTACGGCGGGCGCGTCGTTCACACCATCGCCCGTCATAGCGCAGACCATGCCTTTTTGCTTGCAGGCGCGCACTATCCTAAGCTTGTGGGCGGGGGTGACGCGCGCGTAAACGGCTATCTCGCCTATCTGCTCGGCAAGCTCAGCATCGGTCATTTCGTCAAGCTCGCTGCCGGTGACTACGCGCTTTCTGCCCGTGAGAATGCCAGCCTCTTTCGCGATGGCGCAGGCGGTGAGCTTGTGGTCGCCAGTAATCATCACGGTGGATATTCCCGCGCGGCGGCACTCGCGAACGGCTTCGGCAGCCTGCGGACGCAGCGGGTCAGACATCGCCGCCAGCCCCAAAAACACCGCCGTATCCCCCGCCGAACCGCAGAACGCTATCACTCGAAGCCCCTGCGCGGCGTACTCCTCGTTTTTTCGCAGCAGCGCCGCCCGCGCACTTTCCTCCAGCGGTACAGCGCCGCCGTCCTCGAAGCGGTGAGTACACATTGCGATCATCTTTTCGGGCGCGCCCTTTGCGAACACCGCCTGCCTGCCCTCGCCGTCGCGGCAGGTCACGGACATATACTTGCTCTCGCTGTCGAAAGGCTTTTCGCCGATACGCTCCATCGGCAGCTTTTCGAGGTCGATACCCATATCTGTACAGAGCCGCAGCAGCGCGACCTCGGTCGGGTCGCCCTCGAATCCCGGCTTTTTGCGGCGTGCACGGCGGTTTCGGCGGCAGGCGGGCGAATTATCAGTACACCTGCGGGCGTTGTTGCAAAGTGCGGCGCATATCAGCAGTTCGCGAAGAGTGCCGCCCATATCGGAGTTTTCAGCATTTTCACCGTTTTCGGGAACACCCTCGCTGTCGAATGTCAGCTCGCGGGCGCGCTCGTCAAGCGTGTAAACACGGCGCACAGACATTTGATTTTGCGTGAGCGTGCCGGTCTTATCGGTGCAGATGACGTTCGCACAGCCGAGCGTTTCGACCGAGTGAAGCTTGTGCACCAGCGCGTTTTGCTTCAGCATACGCCGCACCGCGAGCGCCAGAGCGATGGTCACGGCTGCGGGCAGCCCCTCGGGGATTGCGGCTATTGCGATGGTGACGGCGGTGAAGAACATATTCAGCACGTCCTCGCCGCGGATAACGCCCGCTATGAAAACCAGCACGCAAACGCCAACGCATATCGCGGCAAGCGCCCTGCCAAGCTCGCCCAATTTCTTTTGCAGAGGGGTCTGCTCCTCTGCGATCTCGGTCATCATCTGCGAGATACTGCCCATCTGCGCCTTGCTGCCCAGCGCGACCGCCTCGCAGCGCGCCTTTCCCTTTAGCACCACTGTACCCATGTAGCCCATGTACGGCAGATTCAGCTCGCTTATCTGCTTTTCGCCGCGATAGGCGCATTTTTCTATCGGCAGATTTTCGCCCGTAAGCGCCGATTCATCGCAGCAAAGCCCCGTCTGCGAAAGTATAACGCAGTCGCAGGGAAAACGCTCGCCCGCCTCGACCTCAAAAACATCGCCGCGCACCATATATGCTGCGGGCAGGGTAGTAAGCTCGCCCTCGCGGTAAACGCGCGCCGTGGGTGCGGTAAGCTGCTCCATCTGCTCGAGCGTTTTTTCGCAGCGGTACTCTTGTATAAAGCCGAGCGCCGCGTTCATCACAACTATCACCATTATCGGCACAGCGTCGCGCCAGCCGCCGATCAGCACCGAGATGACCGCCGCTATCAGCAGTATCAGCACCATAACGTCGTGAAACTGACCCGCAAAAATGCGCACGGGGCTTATTTTTTTCTTTGCAGCAAAGCGGTTCTCGCCCTCAGCCTCCAGCAGGCGCGCCGCTTCCTCGTGGGTCAGCCCGATATTCTGCCGCTCAGAGCGCTGCCGCTGAGCAATAACATTCGCCATTTTATCACACTCCATTTTCCTCTTGAACTGTTTGTCCCATACCTAACTATATGGGCGGCGCGGGGAAAATATGTGCAAAAAAAGTCCCCCCTGCGCATTGTCCGCGCAGAGGGGATCACAGGGAGGAGATCATTATCAAAAAGTCACTTGATCTCTCTGGAAAGCTTTATTTATAAGTTCCGCAGTCTTTGCAGACGGTGGAAGAATTGGGATTGGATTTGCCGCATTTTTTGCATATCCATACCTTGTCCAGCGTTTTCTTAGCGCCGCATCTCTTGCAGAAATTGCTCTTGAAGAGATTTTCTTCGCCGCATTCGCATACCCAAGTGTCGTTTTCGTCAGGCTCGGGCATAGGCGCGGGAGCAGGCTCGAAAGGCATCGGCGCAGGCTGAGGGTTCTGAAAAGGCTGCATATTCGGCATATTTTGCATATTCTGCATATTCGGATAATATCCGCCGTTAGGAACGTTGCCGAAATTTTTCGGAACGCCCATCTGCGCTTCCATCATCTTTCTTATAGCGCCGATATTGAGCGACACTTCGCATACCATCATTATCGCGGCGACCGAGATAACCGAACATATAACGCCGCCTACGATTACAGCAAGACCCAATCCATCGTCGGCAGTGTCTATAATAAACAAGCCTACGATCACCGAGCCGATTATCATGATTATCATAAAGGTGGTCGCCAGACCTTTTATGAGTTTAGTCCAAAACATTTATCAAGACCTCCGAAAATTACTTCTTGGTCTTTTTGGTGACCATGATTATTCCGCCCGCGAGAACTGCCGCGATGGATACGCCTGCCGCAACGCCCGTAGCGGGGTTAGAGGTCTTATCGCCCGAAGAGGAAGCCGCCGCGGAGGAGGTGGAAGTAGAGGTCGAGCCGCTTGAAGAACCGCTCTCGGCAGAAGAGGGGTCGGCGCTTACGGTGCTGTCGGAAGAGGGGTCGGGGTTGGAAACTTCGTCTAGGAGGACGTAGGCAAACTCGTGGTTCAGCGCATTTTCACCCAGTGCATACTTGTGAGCGGTGCTGTCCTTATAGCAGTAGATGGTAACGTCAATGAACGCACTCGAATCACTGCGATAAGCGTAACTGAAAGCGTAATCGCCTATCTTAGTAACGCTCTTCGGAATAGTGATCTTTTTCAGATTTATGCAGCTTGCGAAAACCGAATTGCCAATCTCAGTAACGCCGTCCTCTATGTACACTTCTTCAAGCGCAGTCGCGCAGGCGAAAGCTTCTTCGCCGATTGTTTTTACGCTCGCGGGCACGGTGATCTTCTTAACGGTGCTGTTTCCGCCGTTCAGCGGGCTGAAAATTCCGGAGCCGATAGCCGAAACGGTCTTGCCGTCTATCTCACTGGGGATAACAAGCTCTTCTGCATCGCCGGTGTAGGAAGTTATAGTGATTGTACCGTCTTCATTCTCTTCATAGGTATAATCTTCCGCGGGGTCGGGTATAGAATCATCGACTACAATAAATGCAGAGAAATTATAATCGTAAGCTACCTCATAATCTTCGTAAGTTCCATCAGCATTGTTGCCAGAGATATTTGCTACGCGGAAATAGTACTTATCTCCCTCTTTCAGCAGTTCGCCGTTTGAGGTGTCAAACTCTACGAACTCACCGTCTTTGTATTGCAGTATCTTGGTCTGAACCGCTCTTCCATCGCTCCATACATTGAAGAGAACAGTGCTTCTAAATCCCCCATGTTTGCCGCCAAATGAGAGTATGGTCTGCATTTCGTCGCTGCCGTCGCCCTCTATCGCAACTACTTCGCTCATCATGCCCAAAGTCTGCTCAATAAGCAGTTCAATAGAGCCGTCGGAGATATAATATGCGCGAGTGATAGCTTCGTTCGACTTAACTACCGCAACAGCTTCTTCTTTGCCGTCGCCGTCAAGATCGTCATATATCCAGTCATTTATCTCCCATGTACTCTCAGAGTCTTCGTTGACATACATTAAGAGATATTCCTTTATATCGTCTTCGGTAGTAGTGATAGGCTCATCGTCATCTTCTACAAAATCTCCGCTGGCTTCATCATACCTTATTTTGTAGTTTTCAATCTCTTTTCCGCGCTCATCATAGCTGATGTAGCGGAAGCCTTCGCTATCTTGTTCTATTCTGCCATTATTATTTTTGTCGGTAGAGAAAGGAAGCTCATACTCCTCGCCGTTTTCTACGCCGTAAACTGCAAAACGGAATATGCCCTGATTCATACCGGTAACATAGACTACCTTTTTGTTGCTTCCAACATCGAGCACTGACATTTGCGAAACACCCAATCTCATAACAGAAACATTTCCGTCACTGCTGATATAGCGAGTTTCACGCAAAGCTTCCGCACCGCCAAAGAATAAGCCGAAACCCTCTTTTTTACCGTCGCCGTCGAAATCATCGTATGCCCAGTCGATCATGTCGTAATCAGAACTATCAGCTACCTTCGCCTTCAGCTCGTCCTCAGTATAAGCCGCCGCGCTTGCTGCTATCGCGCTGCTGTCTAAAAATGCACCATCTGCCGCTGCGCCGAATACTATCGCCAGCGCCAGCAGGCCTGCTGCTATCTTTTTCATATCGTTTACCTCCATGATGTTTTTTTGAGCTGCGCCAAAACGCATTTCCCCATAATTTATTTTATCATAATTCGCGGCGGCGCTCAATCGGTTTGCGGCGTTTTTCATTACGCTTTGCGGCTTTTCGTTACATTAAAACACAAAGCGCCCGCCTTTTTACGGCGAACGCTTTGTGATATTTGTTATATTCGATCAAAGCTTTGCGAGCTTCGCGCACTGCGCCTTTACTGCAGGGTAGATCTCGTGGTAAAGCTGGTAGTAGCTTTCGTAAACGGGTACGTTTTCCTCGTTCGGCTGCTGTACCTTGTCGGTCGTGACTACCGCCTTGCAGGCTTCGGGTACTGAGGAGTACACGCCCGCGCCTGTCAGTGCAAGCAGCGCAACGCCCAGCGCAGGGCCTTCCTTAGATGCGACCGTCTTTACAGGGCAGTTGTACAGATCGGCGAGCATCGAGCGCCAAAGGGGCGATGTTCCGCCGCCGCCGCAAGCCATCATGTCAGAAACGTTTATATCCATCTCGCGGAACACCTCTACGCAGTCGCGCAGCGAGTAGGATACGCCCTCGAGTACGGCGCGCAGCATATGCTTTTTGGTGTGCATCGCCGAAAGTCCGAAGAACATTCCGCGTGCGTTCGGATCTAGGTGCGGAGTCCTTTCGCCCATCAGATACGGCAGGTAGAGCAGTCTTTCCGCGCCTACTGGCACAGTAGCTGCTTCCTTATCCATGAGGTAATATTCGTCAACGCCCATGTACTTCGCAGTTTCTTTCTCAGCCGCACAGAAGTTATCTCTGAACCATTTCAGCGAAAGTCCCGCGCCCTGCGTTACGCCCATAACGTGCCATGCGTTCGGTACAGCCGCGCAGCAGGTGTGAACTCTGCCCTTCGGGTCGATGGCGATGTCGGAGGTGTGCGCAAATACTACGCCCGATGTGCCGATAGTGGTGAAAGCCTTGCCGTCCTCAGCTACGCCGGTACCGATAGCCGCCGCCGCGTTATCGCCCGCGCCGCCCACTACGATAGTGCCCGCGTTCAGCCCCGTTAGCTCGGCAGCCTTTGCGGTGAGTTTGCCCGTTACCTCGCAGGATTCGTAGACCTTAGCCAGCATATCCATGTCTATGCCCAGCGCCGAGCATACCTCGCTGCTCCAGCAGCGGTGCGGCACGTCGAGAAGCTGCATACCCGAAGCGTCGGATACTTCGGTAGCAAATTCGCCCGTCAGCACATATCTGAGGTAGTCCTTAGGCAGCAGTATATGGCGGCATTTCTCATATATATCAGGCTCGTTGTTCTTTACCCAAAGTATCTTTGCGGCAGTCCAGCCGGTGAGCGCGGGGTTCGCGGTGATCTCTATCAGCTTTTCTCTGCCGAGCAGCTTGTTCATCTGCTCTACTTCCGCCTCGGTACGCTGGTCGCACCAGATTATCGACTTGCGCAGCACCTTGCCCTCGCCGTCGAGCATTACAAGTCCGTGCATCTGACCCGATATGCCTATGCCGATAACGTCGTTTTTGCTGACGCCGCTCTTGCCCATTACTGCCTGAATGGTGGTGAGCATTGCGTTCGCCCAGTCGGCGGGGTCTTGCTCAGCGTAACCGTTTTTCGGCTGATACATCGGATACTCTACGGTGTGCGAAGCTATAACGCTGCCCTTTTCGTCAAAGAGCACGGTCTTGGTACCGCTGGTACCGCAGTCTACGCCTATTACATATGCCATTTTTACATTCTCCTTTATTTTACAGAATTAAACACTGTATTCGTTTACATAAATATTATAACATACGTTCGCGAAAAAATCAAGAGAAATAATAAAAAAGGGAAACGCCCTATAAAAGCGCTTCCCTTTCAAATTTATTCAGAAGTCAAAAGCTTCGGTGAAAAATTCCCGTGCAAATTATTTGCCGAGTCTTTCCTCCAGCTTGTCGAGTTCCTTAACGAGAGCCTCAGGCACTCTTCCGCCCTTAGCAGCAATATCATCGTTGTAATATCTTCTCATCTCAGCGATCTCGTCCTTCCAGAGATCCTTATCAACTGCAAGCAGCTCTTCAAGAGTCTTGTCGTCGATGTCCAGACCCTCGAGGTTGAGGTCTTCGGGCTTAGGCAGGTAGCCGATAGCAGTTTCCTGAGCGCCTACGGTGCCTTCGCATCTCTTGATGATCCAGTCGAGAACTCTCATGTTGTCGCCGAAACCGGGCCAGATGAATTCGCCTTCGTCGTTCTTCTTGAACCAGTTTACGTTGAAGATCTTAGGAGCCTTGTCGCCGAGCTTTTCGCCCATCTCGAGCCAGTGAGCCCAGTAGTCGCCTACATTGTAGCCGATAAAAGGCTTCATAGCCATAGGATCGTGACGGAGAACGCCTACTGCACCGGTAGCAGCCGCGGTAGTTTCAGAAGAAACAGCCGAGCCCATGTAGGTACCGTGAGTCCAGTCGAAGGACTGATATACCAGCGGAGTGGTCTTAGCACGTCTGCCGCCGAAGATTATAGCGGAAATCGGCACGCCCTGAGGATTGTTGAACTCAGAAGAGATGCAGGGGCAGTTTTCAGCAGGAGCGGTGAAACGGCTGTTGGGATGAGCAAGCTTGTTGCCGGCAGCGGTGTACTCTACGCCGTTTACCTTTTCGCCCTTCCACTCAGTAGCGTTTACAGGAGGATTCTTATCCAGACCTTCCCACCAAGGAGTCATGGTGTCGTTGTTGATAGCAACGTTGGTGAATATAGCGTTCTTCTTAGTAGAAGCAAGCGCGTTGAAGTTAGACTTAGCGTTGGTTCCGGGAGCTACGCCGAAGAATCCGTTTTCGGGGTTGATAGCATAAAGTCTTCCGTCCTCACCCTGCTTCATCCAAGCGATGTCGTCGCCGACAGTCCAAACCTTGTAACCCTTTTCGGTGTAGCAAGCGGGAGGAATGAGCATTGCGAGGTTGGTCTTGCCGCAAGCGGAGGGGAATGCAGCGGTGATGTACTTAACTTCACCGTCGGGCTTCTCTACGCCGAGGATAAGCATATGCTCAGCCATCCAGCCCTCGTTCTTGCCCTGGAAGGAAGCGATTCTCAGTGCGAAGCACTTCTTGCCGAGCAGTACGTTTCCGCCGTAAGCAGAGTTGATAGACCAAATAGTGTTCTCTTCGGGGAAGTGAACGATGTATCTCTTTTCAGGGTCAACGTCAGCCTTAGAGTGCAGACCGCGAACGAAGTCGTTAGAAGTATCGCCGAGGTTCTCGAAAGCCTTTTCGCCCATTCTGGTCATGATGTCCATATTGAGTACAACATAGATAGAGTCGGTCAGTTCTACGCCTACCTTAGCGAGAGGAGAACCGATGGGGCCCATGGAATAAGGGATAACGTACATGGTTCTGCCCTTCATAACGCCGTCATACATGGGGGTCAGCATTGCCTTCATGTCAGCGGGAGCCATCCAGTTGTTAGTAGGGCCTGCGTCCTCTTTCTTTTCGGAGCAGATGAAAGTTCTGTCCTCTACGCGGGCTACGTCGTTCGGCAGAGTTCTGTGATACAGACAGCCGGGGTTCTCTTCCTGATTGAGCTTTATCATCTCGCCCGAAGCGATAGCCTCTTCTCTGAGAGCGTTGAGCTGCTCATCGCTGCCATCGATCCAAACTACCTTGTCAGGCTTGGTGAGAGCGATCATTTCGTCTACCCATGCGTTTACGTTAGGGTTCTTTGTAAGACTTGCCATAATTTTAAAAACTCCTCTCAAAAACAATAATAAAATTATTTCCAAAAATTCGAGAAGTATTCCCGCCAAAATATCCGCGGGCTGTGCGCCATAACTAACTGCATAACAGCGCGACCCCTCAAATTTCCTATACAATTTATTATACCTTACTTTCGACGTTTTGTCAACACCCAAATACTTTAACATACAATGAACAAATGCAGGATTACAGCGGCGATCATTCATGTTCGCCGCCAAATGCGCAGTTCTCAGCGCACATAATGCGGCAGGCATGAATAAAAAGTATAGATGTCATTCAAAAAGTGTATCAATATAGGACAAAATAAAAATCGTGTGAAAATCATATAAAGCGAATATCGGCCCTTGCTTTCGGTCATTTTAAAATTATATGGTGAAAAATTGCAGCAAAATGTAAGAAATAAGCATTGCGAATTTGTGCAGGTCTACAAACTTGCAAGCATAGTTATATAAACATATTGACAAATTATTTAAACGTGGTATAATATTATATAAAGAAAGAGATAAGAACGGACGATATATATATACACTATACATTATTAAAAGGCGGTGAGAAAAATGGGAAAAAGCGTATACAGCATAGTTCTTTCCGACGATGTGGTGCAGGCGGTGGACGAAATGGCTTACCGCATGAACACAAGCCGCTCAAATCTGATAAACCAGCTTTTGGCTGAAAGAGTCAGCCTCACCACGCCCGAAATGCGTATGCGGGAGATATTCTCACTGGTAGGGCAGGCGCTTGACAGCCGCTTTTTGCCCGCCCCGCAGGCTTCCGACTCGGTAATGGCGGTGAAAACTCCGCTGAAATTCAAGTACAAGCCTACGCTGAAATATTCGGTAGAGCTTTACCGCAGCTTTTCGGGCAAGGCGGGCAGGCTGAAAGTTACCCTGCGCACGCAGAGCGAAGAGCTGATAAAGCTAACGGACAGATTTTTCAGAGATTGGAGCGCGGCGGAGCAGAAATACCTCGGCAAATTTTTCAGCGGCGGCTTTCCCTGCGAGATAGCACCGAAGAGCTACACGCGCGATTTTTACGAGATAGCGGGCAACGGTCTTGCCGACCGCGAGATAGCCGAGGCGATAAGCGAATACATACGCACCTTTGATAAGGCGATAACGGTGTATTTTGAAAACGCCGCCGACCCCGCGCACGCAAAAGCCCTCTGCGAGGAAACTTACAAAGGCTACCTGCGCAAGGGCGTCAGCATAGTTTAGAGAAGCTTTAAGAACATTAAGAACATGAGAAAAACAACAGCGAAATGAATGTGAAAGGATAGTGAGCTTTATGAACATAAATAAATTTACTACCAAATCGGCAGAGGCTCTCAATACCGCGCAGAACCTTGCCGCACAGTATTCAAATCAGGCGGTAGACCAGCAGCACCTTCTCGCGGCGCTCGCCACGCAGGAGGACGGGCTTATCCCCGAAATGCTGCGCTCTATGGGCGCTGACCCGAAAAGCGTAGCCGCCACAGCCGAAGCGGAGGTCGCAAAGCTGCCGAAGGTTACCGGCTCGGCGGCAAACGACGGAATGTACATCTCGCAAGAGCTGAACACCGCCCTCGCGCTCGCGGAAAAGACTGCGGACAAAATGCAGGACAGCTACATCTCGGTAGAGCACATACTGCTCGCCCTTACCGACTCGCCTAACGACGCGCTGAAGCGGATATTCAAGCAGTTCGGCATCGAGAAAGAAAAGGTGCTCAAGTCGATGCAGCAGCTTCGCGGCAACCAGCAGGTCACGTCGCAAGACCCCGAGGGCACTTACAACGTGCTTAAAAAGTACGGTCAAGACCTCGTGGCGCTGGCGAAAAACAACAAGCTCGACCCCGTTATCGGCAGAGATAACGAGATAAGAAACGTTATACGCATACTCTCGCGCAAGACCAAGAACAACCCTGTTCTGATAGGCGAGCCGGGCGTCGGCAAGACCGCCGTAGTAGAGGGTCTGGCACAGCGTATAGTAAAGGGCGATGTGCCCGAAAATCTGAAAGACCGCCAGGTATTTTCGCTTGATATGGGCGCGCTGATAGCGGGCGCGAAGTACCGCGGCGAGTTTGAAGAGCGGCTGAAGGCGGTATTGCAGGAGGTAAAAAAGAGCGAGGGCAGGATAATCCTCTTCATCGACGAACTGCACACCATAGTCGGCGCGGGCAAGACCGACGGCGCTATGGACGCGGGCAACCTGCTGAAACCGATGCTCGCAAGGGGCGAGCTGCACTGCATAGGCGCGACCACCCTCAACGAGTACAGAGAATACATCGAGAAAGACGCCGCGCTGGAGCGCCGTTTCCAGACAGTACTGGTAGCAGAGCCGAACGTAGAAGACACCATCTCGATACTCCGCGGACTGAAAGAGCGCTATGAAGTGTTCCACGGCGTGAAGATACAGGATGCAGCCCTTATCGCCGCCGCTACCCTTTCAGACAGATACATCACCGACCGTTTCCTGCCCGATAAGGCGATAGACCTCATCGACGAAGCGTGCGCTATGATACGCACCGAGATGGACTCTATGCCGACAGAGCTGGACGAGGTTCGCCGCAAGATACTCCAGCACGAGATAGAAGAAGCGGCGCTGAAAAAAGAGACCGACAAGCTTGCCGAAGAGCAGCTTGCCGACGTGCAGAAAGAGCTTTCAGAGCTGCGCGATAAGTTCAACAGCATGAAGGCAAAATGGGAGAACGAAAAGAACAGCATATCCAGCGTGCAGAAGCTGAGAGAAGATATAGAAGCCTGCAACGCCGAGATAGATAAGGCTGAGCGCGATTACGACCTGAACAAACTCGCCGAGCTGAGATACGGCAAGCTGCCCTCGCTGAAAAAACAGCTTGAGGAAAAAGAGCGCGAAGCGGAACAGCGCACGGGCAAAAACACCCTGCTGCGCGACCGCGTTACCGACGAGGAGATAGCGCGCATAATCTCTCGCTGGACGGGCATACCAATATCGAAGCTGATGGAGGGCGAGCGCGAAAAGCTGCTTGCTCTTGGCGACACGCTGCATAAGCGCGTAATTGGTCAGGACGAAGCCGTACAGAAAGTCACCGAAGCTATATGGCGTTCGCGCGCGGGCATTTCCAACCCGAACCAGCCCATCGGCTCGTTCCTCTTCCTCGGCCCTACCGGCGTCGGCAAGACCGAGCTTGCAAAAGCGCTGGCGCAGGCGCTTTTCGACGACGAGAAAAACATGGTGCGTATAGATATGTCGGAATACATGGAGAAATTCAGCGTAAGCCGCCTTATCGGAGCGCCTCCGGGATACGTCGGCTACGAAGAGGGCGGTCAGCTTACCGAAGCAGTTCGCCGCAGACCTTACTCGGTAGTACTGCTCGACGAAGTTGAAAAAGCGCACCCCGATGTTTTCAATATACTTCTGCAAGTTCTCGACGACGGCAGGATAACCGATTCGCAGGGCAGAACGGTAGATTTCAAGAACACGATAATCATTCTCACCTCAAACCTCGGTTCGCAGGCGCTGCTCGACGGCATACAGGAGGACGGCAGCATATCGCCCGAAGCTGTAAAGAACGTAGAGGCTCTGCTCCACCGCAGCTTCCGCCCCGAGTTCCTCAACAGGCTCGACGAGATAGTTTACTACAAGCCTCTGCGCCGCGAGGAGATAAGCAAGATAGTAAAACTCATGATAGCCGAGCTGGACAAGCGGCTTGAGGACAAGCGCATACACGTTGAGGTAAGCGAAAAGGCTATGAACGCGATAATCGAGCAGGGCTTCGACCCCAGCTTCGGCGCGCGCCCGCTGAAGAGATTTATCCAGCGCAATATCGAAACGCTCATCGCCAAGAAGATAATCGCGGGCGAGATAGACACCGACAGCACCGTGATGGTAGATTACGGCGAGGGCGGCTTTACCGCAGAGCCGGTGCTCACCCCCGAAAAAGTCGACTGACCGAAAGTTCACTTACGCCTTTAAAAAGGCTGTACTCCTATAAATTTTTAGACAAAGCCCCGCAGATGTGTTCCGAAACGTCTGCGGGGCTTTTCTTTGTTATAAAACATGAACCTTATGTATATTTGAGATAAAATTATTGCTCAGCCATTGACTTTTTTATTTATTGTGCTATAATTTGATTAAGAACGGTACGTTTTTGCAGGTCGGCGAAGCATTATCTTACAAAAGCTTGCAGAGAGCGCACAAAACGGATAAATGCGCAAATGCATGGAGGATATAAAAATATGAAAGCAAGAATATGCGCGCTCGCGATAGCGGCGGCGAGCGGACTTACGCTAATGGCTCTGCCCGCTTCGGCTCTCGACGCGAACGCTTCAAAGCTCGTGATAAACGAAATATGCACATCTAACAAGGGCGAAAACGGCAACCTTACCGACGTCGCCGACAGCAAGGGCAAGTACTGCGACTGGGTGGAGATATACAACCCCACCGATACAGCCGTAGACCTCAGCGGCATGTACATCACCGATGACGCCGCGAATCCGCAGAAAGCCGCCCTGCCCGATGGCGCTACCGTGGCGGCGCACGGCTACTACATAGTTTACTGCGGCAAAAATATCAACAGCGAGGACTACGCTGACAAAGCCGTGGCGAAATTCGGCCTTTCGGCAGACGGCGAAAAGGTAACCATCACCGACGGCGAGAACGCCATCGACACTATGGAAGTGCCCGCGCTTGCGGACGACCTTACATACGCGCGCGTGCCCTCCGGCTCGGCAGATCTGGCGATATGCGACCCCACGCCCATGGCGGACAACACGACTGAAAGCGTGCACAAGCTCGCTGCGCCGCAGTTCTCCCGCGCAAGCGGCGCTTTTACCGAAAGCTTCGACCTCGGCATAACTGCGGAGGCGGGCGCGGACATCTACTACACCACCGACGGCAGTACGCCCGATGAAAATTCACAGAAATACACGGGCGAGATAAACGTTTACGACCGCACAAGCGATGAGAATAATTTGTCAGCCATGAAGCGCGAGCTTTTTACCGACTGGTACGATAATTTCTGGAACAGCAGCCCATCTCAGCCCGAGGTAAAGGTGGACAAGGGCACTGTTATACGCGCGGTGGCGATAAAAAACGGTCAGACGAGCGGCGTGGCTGCGGCTTCCTACTTCGTCGGCATCGGCAACTACACCTACTACGGTGTTCCGATAATCTCGGTAGTCACCGACAGCGATAATCTTTTCGACAAGCAGACGGGCATATATATGAAAGACAACGCCCATAATAAGGGCAAGAACTGGGAGCGCCCCGTACACATTGACTTCATCGAGGACGGCGAAGCGAAGCTTTCGCAGGACTGCGGCATGAGGATACAGGGCGGCTACTCGCGCGGAGATTATCAGAAGAGCCTGCGTTTTTACGCGCGCAGCTCGTACGGCGCGGACAAGTTCAACTACCCCATTATCAGCGGCATAACCTCGCGCGACGGCGAGGGCAGAGAGGTAGCCGACTTTGAAAAATTCGTGCTCCGCAACGGCGGCAACGACGCGAATTACACTAAGTTCAAGGACAGCATGATACAAAGCATGGCGATAGCGGGCGGCATGGACTACGCCGCGCAGTCGGCCAGAGCTTGCGTAGCTTTCATCAACGGCGAATACTGGGGCGTTTACACGCTTCAGGAAGATTACACCGACTCTTACATCAAAGACCACTATGATGTTAAAAAGAAAAACGTAGTTATAATCAAGCCCGACAGCGATAATTACAATCAGCCGAAGGTGGACGAGGGCAATGCCGAAGACCTTGCCCTCTGGACGAACGACATCGGCTGGGTATACTCCGCAGACCTTACAAAAGACGCGGACTACGAGAAATTCGGCGAAAAATTCGATATAGAAAGCCTAGCGGACTATTTTGCGACCGAGATATACCTCAGCAACGAGGACTGGAGCGGAAAGAACTGGAGCGTATGGCGCTCGCGCGAAGCGGAAGCCGCGAACCCCGATCACAGCGACTGCCGCTGGAGATTTATGCTCTACGATACCGAAATGGGCGCGAACCTTTGGGGCAATGCAGGTGAAAGTCCTACTAACAACAAGCTGGTGCAGGTGTACGAGCTTGGCAGAAAGGACAACGACCCCCTCGCCGTAATGTTCTACAAAGCTATGCAGAACGAGGACTTCGCCGAGAAATTCAACGCCTCGCTCGACAAAGCGGCGGCGGCTTTCAGCTCGGAGAATTACAACACCGCGCTCAGCAATTACAAGGCTCAGTATTACGAGAACCTGCGCAAATACTTCGAGCGCTTCCCCACCGGCAGCGGTATATGGTCGGCAGACCAGGGCATAAGCTGGATGAACACCTTCTTTAACGGCAGCAACAAGCGCGGCGACTACTACGAGGTAATGAAAGAGTCGATGGCGCTGATGCTGAAATACGAGAAATTCGACACCTCGCCCTACACTGCGGACAGCGTAAAGGCGCTGAAAAAGGCGTACAACAGCTTAGTCAGCACGGCGAACCAGACGGGCAGCGGCAAGACCGCCCAGCAGAACAAGATCGACGCGCTGAAAAAGGCTTTCGACGAGCTGAAACTCATCGGCGACGATACTGACAGCTCGGCAGACAGCTCAAGCGCAGCGGACAGCTCAAGCAGCGGCGATACTTCCAGCAGCGAGGACACCTCGTCGGCGGCTGAAAGCTCGAGCTCGGGAACATCTTCGGCTTCCTCCGCATCATCAGCGGCAAGCTCTTCGGGCACGGCAATTTCAAGTTCGACCGGTTCGTCAAGTTCGGCAAGTTCAACAAGCTCGGCAGCACCCGTTACCAACCCGACCACGGGCGTTACGGCGGGACTTTCGACAGCGCTTATAGGCTTCATGGCGGCACTGGGAGTAGTCGGAAAGAAAAATAAGAAAGACTAAAGAAAGACCCGCACAAAACTGAGATCGGCAGCTTCAATGCGCTGCCATATAACATAGTGCGAACGCCGCTCGTTACCTAAAAATGGTGCGGGCGGCGCTTTTATTGTAATGAAAATTTCGCTAGGCGGGGTAAGGCAAGTTGAAATCTGCGGCGGGGTATGGTATAATAAAAGCAGTACCGCTAAGAAAGGGGTAAATTTATGGAAAACAACAGAAACAATTACAATACAGGCGGGGCGAACGGCGCTCCGCAGGACGACGAATACATGACCATGTACGCGGGCAACGAGCCGCCGAATGGTCAAAACGGGCAGTACGACCCGAACGCGCAGTATCAGCAGGGCTACGGCGACGCCACGATAAATGGCACGCTGTATTTCCAGCCCGACCTCAGCAGCGGCGTGCAGATGCGCCTTAGCGGTAAAAACGGATACGTCAGCGGCAAAGACGGCGATTTTTACTTCGTCATGATCTCAAACGGCATCGGCGGCTGGGTAAACAAGGGTCAACTCACATTCAATTAAGGCGGCTTATAGATATGAAAATCACGAACATGAAGAAGCTCGCGGCGGCGTGCGCGGTCTGCGCGGTATTCGCCATGCTGACGGGCTGCGGAAAATACATCGGGCGAAACGGTATGCGCGGCGAGAGCACGGTGCAGACATCTAACATACAGACCGACTCCGCGCCGACGGAAAGCGTGGACGGTACGGAAAGCGCGGCGGGAAGCGGCGTTTCCGAAGCCGAAAGCAAGGCGGAGAACAAAAAGAAGAACAAAAAGTCTAAGGCTGACGACAGCAGTGCTGACAAGGCAGCCGTCGGCGACATTACCGCGGCGCTGGACGATACTTTCGCCGATCTGACCTCGGCGGGCGGCACATATTCTCTCTGCGCGGTCTCGGACACAAAGCGGCTGGCGGCGGGAAATTCGGGCGGCGAGAACGCGAAAATGATCTCGGCCAACCTTATCAAGCTGTACGTCGCGGGTGCGGTTTACGAAAAAGCCGACAGTGTTCGCGCGGCGGAAAGCTACTCGGGCGAAACTGACGAGCTGCTTTCAGACATGATCTCGCAGAGCAGCAACGATGCCTGCAACACGCTTGTAACACGGCTGGGCGGCGGCGACGCTGACAAGGGAATGGCGGCGGTGAACAGCTTTTGCGAGGCGCACGGCTACGCCGACACCGAGATGAACAGGCTTATGCTTGATTTTAACGGCAAGGAAAACTACACCTCGCCCGCCGACTGCTGCGCTATTATGTCAGATTATTACAGCGGGAAACTTGCGGGCGCGGAGAGCGTTATCAACTATATGCGCGCGCAGGCGACCCGCACGAAGATCCCCGCAGGCATACCCGAGGAAGCGGAAGTCGCAAACAAAACGGGCGAGCTTTCAAGCGTGGAGAACGACTCGGCGATTATTTTCGCACCGCAAGGCACGTTTTTCCTCTGCATAATGACCAACGGCGATGCCGACACCACCGCCGCGAGTACGGATATTACGCAGGCGGCAGGGCTGGTGTATACGGAGATGACGGATTGAAATAAATTTTATAAAAACAAATGATCCCAGCAATTCGTAATAATTTGAACTGCTGGGATCATTTTTATTACTAACGATAACAAAAACTCAATAGTCAAAGCTATATTTTTCTTCACCTTTAATTTCTTCTAAACACTCAACATAGAGAAATGGAATTCCTCTATCTCTATGTTTGTAAAGATAATTTGCCAAATACGCAACTGCTGACATAAATTCCAAAATAAATTTAGGTTCGACACAATGGTTTGATTTTTCGTAAAAATACCTTAATTCTTGAAATAAATTTGATGCATCGCTTATTTTATCAGATACAATTTTTATATCATATGCTTCGTTAAAAATAGTTCTCATATAATTTACAATGCATTTTTTTGAATTATCACTCAGCTTTTTCCAATGTTCATAAAGGAGATGTCCCTTGGCATATGAATCATTTTCAAAGTTTTGGATATATTTCAAGCCTATCTCTGTAGAGAATACTGCATTTACGATCATTGGGACGTATTTCATAGAATAATCATCGCAATTCTTAAAGTACTTTTCGTAAGTATCAATACTTATGTCTTTAAAAATATTCATATCAATTATCATACTACCAACTTTATTCTCGTCGATCACTAGATTTGACATATTTTACACTTCCTTTCTCTCTTTAATTCGTGTCAATATTATATCACATTAAAACAGTTAAATCAATTAAAAAATTATGCCAAAAATTTTGTCAAATTTTTACTCCCCCGCCTTTCTAGCCGCGCAGGCTTTTTCTGTTTTTGAGATCATGACCAGCAGCATTATCAGGAAAAACGCGAGGTACAGCGGCATCAGGCGCAAGCTGATATGGTTCGCGATAAGCCCGAAAAGCGGCGGCATGAAAGTAGAGCCGACGTATGCACTAGCCATCTGTATGCCGATTATGCCCTGCGAATTTTCCGCGCCGAAGTTCGCGGGCGTGGAGTGGATGATGCAGGGGTAAACGGGCGCGCAGCCCAGCCCGATGATGACAAAGCCCGCCATAGAGCAAACGCCGACGGGCAGCGCTGTAAGCACAACTCCGAAGAGCGCAAGCCCCGTGCCCGAACGTATCATGCGGTTGTCGCCCAGCTTATCGGAAATAAAGCCCGCTATGAAGCGCCCCGCCGTTATGCCGATGAAAAATAGCGAGCCGAAAGCCGCCGCGCGCGTTTTCGACACCCCGCGCACACCCTCCAGGTAGCTGCTCGCCCAAAGCATAGTTGTCGCCTCGGCGGCGCAGTAGCAGAGAAAACCTATCAGCAGGTAGGGCACGCCGCGTATCCTCAGCGCTCCGCCCAAGCCGAGCACCTCGCTTTTCTGCGCTTCGTCGGCGGCGGACTTGTTTATCTTCCAAAGCGGCAGGGTCAGCAGTATCACGGCGGATATGCCGAACTGCATACACGAAACGGTGCGGTAGCCGCTCGTCCAGACCGAATGCGCCAGCGCGTAGCTCATGATGTACGGGCTAATTATCGTGCCCACGCCCCAAAAGCAGTGCAGCCAGCTCATGTGCCGCGAGTTGTAGTTGAGCGCGACGTAGTTGTTCAGCGCCGCGTCGATTGCGCCCGCGCCCAGCCCGTAAGGCACGCCCCAAATGCAGAGCTGCCAAAAGCTTTCAGCGGTCGAGAAGCCGAAAAGCGCGGCGGCGGTGAGCAGCACGCTTACGAGCGTTACCCCGCGCGTGCCGAATTTTTTCGTCAGCCGCTCCGACATCAGCCCCGAGATTATCGTGCCGCCCGAGATTATCATGGAAACGAAGCCCATGTACGAAAGCGGCACGCCGAAATCCACGCGAATGGTCGGCCATGCCGAGCCGAGCAGCGAGTCGGGCAGACCCAAACTGATGAAAGCCAGATATATAACGGCGAAAAGCAATGTATACATAAATATCCCTCTTTGTTATAATTTGCACCGCCCGTGCTAAAAAGGCGGCATTTGAAGTATAGCACATCATACATAAAATGTCAAGGAACATAAAAATCAAGTTTTTAAAAATTTTTTTGATTTTTTTCGCGATTTTTTGCAACCAAATGCGTTTTAAAACGTCTTATTTATGAGGGCCCTTTTTTGCGCTCGCGCATATTTGAAAAAGTTTAAACAGCATAAACATAAAAGCACCGCAGTTTGCAAAGCCCTGCGGTGCTTGTTTTTATATAGTTCCGTTCGCGCGCTCGCTCTCGGCTTCGGCGCAGAGGTCGAGTATCTCGCCCGTCATCTGCTCGGTGCACTTCATCGGCTCGAAGCTCGGCTTGCCGAAGTAGAAGCCCTGCAAAAGGTCTACTCCGCACTCTATCACCTTTTTCAGCTCCTCGCGCGTTTCCACGCCCTCAGCCAGCACAAGCGTATTTTTCGTAGCCGCTATCTGCACCAGCTTCGTTATTATGTCCGCCTTGCCCTCGTCGCGGTCGCAGCCGCTTATTATCGAGCGGTCTATCTTTATTATGTCGGGCTTCAGCGTAAGCAGTGCGTACTCGCTGTTGTAGCCGCTGCCGAAATCGTCCAGTGCGGTCATTGCGCCTATGCGGCTTATCCACTCTTGCTTAGCGTGGACGTATTCGCTGTTCGCTTCCTCGCTCTCAAGCACCTCGAGCACTATGCTGTTCAGAATATCCTTGTTCTCGCGCTCTATCTCGGCGATGTCCTTAGCGTCCATTATGCAGTTCGAGATCGAGTTTATGAATATCTTAGCCCCCTGCGGCACCATTCCCTCTTTTATGTATTCGTGGAATGTCCGCAGCGCCAGCTTCCATGTCAGGCGCTCTATCTCGTAAAGCTTCGCGCTGGTCTTAGCTATTCTGATAAAGTCTAGCGGCGCTTTGAATACTTCGCTCTGCGGGCGCATCAGCGCTTCGTAGCCGTATATCCTGCCCGTTCGTACTGAGATTATCGCGTGCAGCGCGTACTTTATGCTCTCGGTGTCGATTATCCTGTTCATCTCCTCTACGCCCGTGATGAGTATAGAGTCTTTGGTGTACTTCGTTATATCAAACTCCGCAATGCTGCCCTTGGTCGAGTGCTTTATCGTGTACATCGCGAAGTCGGCGAAGCGTATCAGCATTTCGTAAGAGGTCGAGTCATCCGGGTACCAGGCTATGCCGCCGCTCGCGCGCAGCTTGTAGTGCGTGCCGTCGCTGAGTATGCAGTAGCTCTCGCCCAGCTTCTGCATAACCTCTGCCACTATCCGCCGTATCTTTTCCTTGGTATCAAAGCCGCTGAGGAATACATTGAATTCGTCGCCCGACATTCTCGCCACCACGCCGCCGTGGTAGTGGAAGTTTTTCAGCACATTAGCCGTAGCCGCTATATAATCATCGCCGAAGTCGTGCCCGTAGGTATCGTTGACGTATTTCAGATCGTCTATATCGAACATGAGGAACGCCGCAGTCTTTAGCTTTTTCGGCTCGCGGAACATTTTCTCTATCGTGTGCTGATAAGCGCGGCGGTTCAGCAGGCCGGTAGTAACGTCGTAGTCGCGCTCGTACTTGACCTTCTGCATCTCCATCACCGACTGAGTAACGTCCTGCACCAGACCCAGTATGTTCGCGCCGTCCCTGCGCAGGCTCAGGCTAAACCATTTCTTTTCGCCCGCGTCGGTGGTAAGCGGGTACTGGCGGCTGATTATCACGCCGTCATCGCCGCTGTAAACGTCCGCGAAAAGCTTAGCTATGTTCGTGTCGTTATTGTAATCTATCTCAGCCATCAGCCGTGAAAATTCCGAGTACGGTATAGTGCGGTCGCCGCAGCCGGGCAGTTTATCGCAGCTCAGCGTAGAGATCATGCTTTCGCTTATAAACACCGTCTGCTTCACGGTATCGTACATGAAAGCGCCTATGCCCACTACCGCCATGCTGATTATCTTAGATACGCGCGAGGACTGCTCTTTTACATTTATCTGAAGCTGCTTTATCTCGTCGGTAAGGCTGTCGATCTCGGTTATGCCCGAGGACTCGAAGTTTATTATCTCATCGCTGTCGCGGTTTTGCTCCAGCGTTCTGCTTATCTTGCGCACAGGCGCGGTGAGGTGGTGGTTCATGAATATCGTGCAAAGTATACTTATAGCCGCCGAGATCACGAACGATACCGTAAAGAGGTGCACCAGCGTAGAGTATATGCTCAGCGCTTCCGCCTTTTCGGAGATCGAGATTATCGCCCACTTGTTATATTTGTACGGCGAATCGGCGTTGTAGATATTTACATCCTTTATAGTGCCTACGGTCGGCACGCTGACGGTGCTCTTTGTGTTGAAATCATATACATTTTTGCCGATGCTGTGCTCGCGGCTTATCACCGTGCCGCTTCCTACCACTCGCTTGTATATCGCGCCAGAGTTTAGCTGAGGAACATAAACGCCGTCATTATCCATATCCACGCCGAGAATGTAGCATGAGCGCTCGTTCGGCAGGTCATTGCCGGGTATATAGCTGAGCACTGTTTTTTCCATCAAGCCTATGCCGATAACGCCGTATACCTCGCCGCTGTCCGCAACAAGCGGCACGGTATAGCGCATGCTCTCTCTGCCGGTTTCGGATATTGCGGAAAAGCCCGTCCAGCAGCCCAGGTCTGCCATATCTGTCTTAGGATTCTCGCGGGCGGTGCGCAGCGTTTTATAGTAAAACTCAAAGCTGCCCTTTTCCCCGCCCGAAAGCTGCAAATGCGATGTCCAAGCCGAGTCGAGCATAACGTCAAATTCCGAGGCTATATCGGCGCTGCCCGCCTCCAGGAACACATTTTCGCGCTCAGAGGCGAATCCGTCTGTTACATTTACATCGCGCAGATACACCGTTGCCAGCGTATCGGAAGTATCGTCGCCCTTCGGGCCGCTTTCGTAAAGGCTGCCTGTATCCAGCACTATGTAAGCGTCATTCACCAAGCCGCGGTGCAGCATTGAGGATATAGTATCTACTGAATCATGCAGTATCTGCTTGCAGAGCGCCTTATCGGTCTTTATATCGCCGTAATCAGCATTATTCGAGCGCAGCGCTCTTTCTGTAATATCGTTTATCTCCCTGCCCGCCTCGTATACCAGCAGCATTTTGTTTGCCAAAGTATTTTCAACGTAGTTCTTGCGGTTTTCGGTCTTTTCAGAAACGGAATCGTAGGCGTATTTTTTTATATGCGAAAACTCGCCGCTTACGAAAAGCATAGCCAAAAACGTGCCGAACTGCAGCACAGTAAGCGCCAACGTAGCAGCAAACAGCCTTACAAAAAAGGGGCAGCCTCTTCTGCGCTGATTATTATCGGCGGTACTGCCCGCTTTTTTGGTAGATCTGCTCTTCATTTATCTTACGCCCCTAAAAAGTTTACTTCTCTATTATCTTTTGCAGCTCGGTGCAGAAAGAATCGTACCATTCGTCAAACGCTGCGTCGCTGGTGTACTCCGCCAGCACCTCATCTCTGTCGCCGCCCTTGCTTATCTTATCCATAGCTTCGTCATAAGCGCTCTGAGCAGTGTCCTGAATGCGACTCTCTAAGAAAGTGCGCACATCGGCGGAATTTTTAAAAGGCGGCATGGTGTAAAGGGTGCTGCTGTTTATCTCGTCGATGGCGAGCTTTAAGGTATCCTTGCAAATATCGGTAAGCTCTTTGCCCTCATTTGAGGTAACCTTTTCTATCTCGCTGAGATCGCAGGCCTCTTTCTTTACAGGCAGGTAGCCGGACTCTGCCGAAAAGTTTATATTGCGTTCCTTTTCGGTGAACCATTTGAGGAACACGGCGCTCGCGTACTCGCTCTTTTCGTCAGATCTCAGTACCGACATACCCGCGCCCTGCTGAACTATGTAGGGGTCTTTTCCCTCAAAATTCGGCACGGGCAGCACCAAATTATCTATCGGGTAAGAGTTATCGTCATCTATGCTTACCTCGGAAGGGGTGTACATAGCGCCCGTGGTGGAGCAGATCAGAGCGATTATCTTGCCGGTCTTGGCGTCCTCGCTGCGGAACCTGCCCTGCGCGGTGAACCAGCCCTTTACATACGGAACGTAGTAGTTTTCCCAAAGTTTCTTTAAAGCGGCTTTATCCACATTCATCTCGGCGCTGCCGTCCTTATCGAGCGTAACGTAAGAGCAGCCGAGCTGTTTTCCGCCGATGCTCATGTAATTCGCTATCGAATCTCTGCCGAAAAACGCCTTGCCGTCATTCGGAACGTCGGGCGTGAGGGCGTCGGTATAGTCGTAATACTTGCCTGCCACCTCGGTAAGCCCCTCCCATGTAGCGAGGTCGTCGGTGGTCACGCCGGTCGCGGCGGCGAATTTTTTCCAGTCGGTATCGTTGAGTATCATTACCTCAGTACTCTTAGCCGTCGGGAATATTTTCAGCGAGCCGTCGCCCGCAAATTCGCCCTCTTCGATATATCCGTCGATGTATTCGTCAAGCTCATCATCGGTAAAATACTTGCTCATATCCGCAAGCCCGTCGAGCTGATCTACAACGCAGGCAGTTTCGGCATATGTCGCAAAAATATCAGGCGGCAGGTCTGCGCCGCTGTCTTTTTTAACAGAAGCCACAACGCTGTCCGCAAGCTCGGAAACGGAGTTCTTCGAGTAAGCCTCGACTATGATGCCCTTATCCAGACCAACGGTATTGTTAAATTCCTCCACCGCTTCGTCAAAGCTTATAAGCTGAACGCCGTTGTAATAATGCCATATAGTAATGGTAGTAGGGTCGTCCTTGCTCAGCAGAGAATCATAATTTTTCTCTTTTTTGCCGCATCCGCCCAGCATGCCTGCCGTAAGCGCCGCAGCGACCGCGAGAGCTGCTATCCTCTTCATTTTCATATTACATTCTCCCTCATTTTTAGCTTCGACGTATTAACGTAGTAACACAAAATACCTACCAAGTCGATACGTAATAAGTTCATATACATTATACACCATTTTTCGGTTAATTGCAAGCTAAATAGTTGTATATTTGTAATTTGTTAACAATATATAAAAGTCACAAAAACTGAAGCCTTAGCCTGATGAATTTCTATTATTATAATAGTCGAACAGTTTGTCAATTTCCGAGATAAAAGACCTTCTCACCACACCTCATTAGGATACCTAAGCCCCCACTCTTTTCGCAAGCGGGTCATTATCTCCATCACGTCGCGGGTGTGCTGAAAGCGCAGAGCCGAGGCATCTCCGCTGCGCACGGCGGCTTCCATGTCCTGCAATTCGTAATACAGCGCACGCGGGGTGCTGCCCGCCGCTATCTCGCGCGCCGCGCCTGTTTCGGCGTCCACTATGCGGGCTTTGTCGGCGCGGGGGTACTCCATTATCTCGATATAGCCCTTTTCGCAGCTTATCACTGCGCGCTTCGGCTGCTTTGAGTGCATGGAAAGCGCCGCCGTAGCCATCTGCCCGGCGGGATTTTTCAGCAGTATTGTCGCCATTTCGTCCGAACCCGTCGGCGAGGGCAGCCACTGGCTGAGCACCTCTTCGGGCTTTTCGGTCATGAAGCTGCGTATCAGCGAGAGGGCGTAAACGCCTATGTCCAGCAGCGCGCCGCCCGCTAAGTCCATGTTGAAAAAACGGTTTTTCATATCGTATTCCTTAAAGCTGCCGAAATTCAGCGTCATTATTTGCACCCTGCCAAGCTCGCCGCTTTCCACTATCCGCCAAAGCTCTTTATACAGCGGCATATGCCATATCGTCATAGCTTCGCCGATGATAAGCCCGCGGCGCTCGGCGAAGGCGGACGCTTCTTCCAGCTCGCGGCTGTTCAGCGTTATCGACTTTTCCACCAGCAGGTGCTTGCCGCTCGCGAGCGCTTTTTTCATGTACTCGTAATGCGTGTTGTGCGGGGTGGTGAGGTAGATAATATCCACCTCGGGGTCGGCGAAAACCTCGTCGATAGCGCCGTACACCTTTTCCACACCGTATTTTTCGGCGAAAGCGACCGCTTTTTCGTGAGTGCGGTTCGCCACGGCGTACAAGCGCCTGCCCATATCGCTAAGCGCCTGCGCCATTTCGTTCGCGATGACTCCGCAGCCTATAACTGCCCATTTCAGTTCTTCCTTTTCCATAAAACATCTACCTTACCAAACTTATCAAAAAAAGACCGCAGCGTTTTTCAGCTGCGGTCTTTCAATTAGTCGTTGATCATTCGCCGAAGCCTTCTTCAAACATCTTTACCAGCTCGCCGAGAACTGCCTGCTCGTCGCCGCCGTTCACCACGATCTCTACATCGGTGCCGTTCTTTATGCCCGCTGCCATGATCTGCATTACTGCCTTAGCCTTGATGTCCTTGCCGTTAGCTTTCATGATGACTTCGCTCTCGGGGTGGGCTTTTACCGCCTTTGCGATAAGTCCCGCGGGGCGCATATGTATACCTTCTGCGTTTATTACCTTTACGACCTGTGATGCCATGATAGATCTCTCCTTCTTAAAATTTGATATTGTTTGATTTTTATTCCCGAATTTTTTCTGTTATCAACCTTAGTTTTCAACTTTCTTTTTCAAAAGACCGAGCAGCAGCATACTTACCACCGAGCCTACCGCCAGCGCAATAATGTACTGAAGCGGGTGGCCGACTACGGGGAATACGAAGATACCGCCGTGGGGTGCGCGGAGGGTGCAGCCGAAAGCCATCGAAAGTCCGCCTGCCGCCGCAGCGCCCACCATGCAGGAGGGGATAACTCTCAGCGGGTCGGCAGCCGCGTAGGGGATAGCGCCCTCGGTTATGAAGCTCAGACCCATGATGTAGTTTACAGGGCCGCTCTTGCGCTCTTCCTCAGTAAACTTGTTCTTGAAAAACGTGGTAGCGAGGGCTATCGCGATGGGAGGTACCATGCCGCCTATCATTACAGCCGCCATTATATCGAAGTTGCCCGAGGATATTGCCGCTACGCCGAATACATACGCTGCCTTGTTGAAAGGGCCGCCCATGTCTATCGACATCATAGCGCCGAGTATGCAGCCGAGCAGCACCTTGTTGGCGTCGCCCATGTTTGAGAGAAAGTTTGCTACGCCGTTGTTCAGCACGCCCATTATCGGGTTTACCGCGCACATGATTATCGCGATGATGCCCAGTCCGCCAAGCGGGTAGATGAGTACCGGCTTGATGCCGTTGAGCGCCTTTGGCAGACGGTCGCAGAGCTTTTCGAGCATCAGCATAAGAAATCCGCCGAGAAAGCCTGCCAGCAGCGCGCCGAGGAAGCCCGAGGGTATATTGCCTGCAGGGTTCGCAAACGTAGCGCCCGATACCGCCATAGCGCCGCCCGCCATGCCTACCAGAAGTCCCGGCCGGTCGGCGATGCTCTTGCCGATGTAGCCCGCGAGTATCGGTATCATGAAAGTAAAAGCATAGTTGCCGATGGTCTTGAACCAAGCCGCCGCCGCGAGGTGCGTACCGAAGTCGCTGTCCTGCGGAGCGCCGCCCAGCGAGTCGATGAGGAACGCGAGGGCTATGAAGATACCGCCCGCTACTGTGAAAGGCAGCATATTCGATACGCCGTTCATCAGGTGCTTATACATCTTTCTGCCAAAGCTCTCATTGCCGCTTGACGAGGTATTTGCCGCGCCTGCGCCGCCCTCGTGGTAATATACAGGCGCGTCGCCAGCCTCTATGCGGTTTATAAGCTCTTCGGGTATCTTTATGCCGTCGGAAACTTTGGTGCTCAGCACCTTTTTGCCGTTAAAGCGCGCCATCTCTACCGTTTTGTCCGCCGCTACGATTATTCCGTCGCAGGCGGCTATCTCTTCGGCGGTGAGGATATTTTTCGCGCCGCCCGAGCCGTTTGTTTCTACCTTTATAGATATGCCCAGCTTCTTGCCCGCTTTCTCGAGCGCTTCCGCCGCCATGTAGGTGTGCGCTATGCCCGTGGGACAGGCGGTAACGGCGAGCACCTTGTATCCCTCAGCCGATACGACCTCAGCGCGCGGCTCGTCGGGGTACTTTTCGTTTTCCATATCGTCGATGACCTTGAGGAACTCTTCCTTGTCCTTAGCGTTCAGCAGCTTTTCTCGGAAGTCCTCGTCCATAAGAATCGTCATAAGGCGCGAGAGCACTTCGAGATGTACGTCGCCGTCGTTCGGAGCGGCTATCATAAAGAGCAGGTTTGAAGGCTCGTCGTCAAGCGCTTCGTAATCCACGCCCGCGGGCACTGTCATAGCGGCGAGCGAGGGTGCTTTTACCGCTTCGCTCTTGGCGTGTGGGATAGCTATTCCCTCGCCCACGGCGGTAGAGCCTTTGTCTTCTCTTGCGAGTATACCTTTTTTATATACTTCTCTGTCGGCTATGCAGCCGCCCTTTACTTGAAGGTCTACCAGCATATCTATCGCTTCGCTCTTGGTCTTTGGTGAGGCGTTTAGCAGTATGCTGTCTTTTTTCAATAAGTCAACTATTCGCATGATTATTCCTCCCTGTACTTTATTTTTTATCAGAGCGTTTCAAGCAGCTCTGCTATTTTTTCTTTTTGCGCCAGACCGTCCGAGAAAGCGGTAGCGCCGCCCGCGGCCGTGCCTAGCTTTAAAGCGTATTCGTAGTCTAACTGATCGCCCTGCTGTATTCCTGCGGTAAAGCCAGCCACCATCGAGTCGCCCGCGCCTACCGAGTTTTTCACCGTGCCCTTGCATACTCCGCAGCGGTGCTTTTCGCCAGTTTCGTCGATGAGCATAGCGCCGTCGCCCGCCATAGAGATAAGCACGTTGCGCGCGCCCATTTCCTGAAGCTTTCTAGCGTACTTTTCAATGTCGGCGTCGGTAGAAAGCGCAACGCCGAACATTTCGCCCAGCTCGTGGTTATTCGGCTTTATGAGAAAAGGCTTGTATTTCAGCACGTTCAGCAGCAGGTCTTTGGTAGCGTCTACCACTGTTCTGATGTCCCTGCCCGCAAGCTTTGCGAGTATGCGCTCGTAGATGTCCGAGGGCAGCGAGGAGGGAATGCTGCCCGCGAGCACCAGCGTATCGCCGTCGCGCAAGGCTTCAAGCTTTTCAAAAAGCGCCGCCACGGCTTTATCGTCAATGTCAGGTCCCTGACCGTTCAGCTCAGTTTCCTCTTCTGATTTTATCTTTACGTTTATGCGGCTGTTTCCATTCTCCAGCCGAACGAAATCGGTATCTATACCCATATCCGCAAGGCCTTTTTCAATAGCCTCGCCCGTGAAGCCCGCAGTAAAGCCCAGCGCCTTTGAGTCAACGCCCAGCTCTCTGAGCACTATCGAAACGTTTATGCCCTTGCCGCCGAAATACATTTCCTCGCGCTCAGAACGGTTGGTCATGCCCAGCTTCATCTCGCCCGTGTGTACAACGTAGTCGATGGCGGGGTTGAAAGTTACAGTATATACCATAGTTACATTACCTCCTTGACGTTTACCTTTGAGATATATTTTTTATTTTCCTCGCTGAGTTTGTCGGTGATGAGCCTCACTCTGCCGAGCTTGGCGAAAGTAACTGCCGAGATCTGACCGAATTTGGAGTGATCTGAAAGAATGTAAGCGATACGGCTGTTTTGCACGGCGGTGGATTTCACGCTGGCTTCGTTGCGGTCCGGCGTGGAAACGCCGGCGGCAAGCGATATGCCGTTCGCGCCGAGAAAGCTTTTTGTGAAATTATAGCTTTGCAGCGAGTTCACACATTCCGCGCCGACTATCGCTTCGGTAGTCAGCTTTATCTCGCCCGCAGGGATATACACGGTAAAGCCGCGCTGCGCGAGCCTTTTTGCATGAACGAAAGCGTTTGTAACGAAAGTAACGTTTTTCTCGGGCAGAAAATCTATCATATAGCCCGTGGTAGTTCCCGCGTCGAGGAATACGAAATCGCCGTCCTCCACAAGCGAAGCGGCGTATCGGGCTATCGCGATCTTCTCTTCGTTAAAGAGCTTCGACTTAGCCTCTACGTCCTGCTCCACCACGCTGAACGAGTGGTCTTCGGCGGATATTGCGCCGCCGTGCACCTTTTTCAGCAGACCCTTTTCGTCGAGCTGGGTAAGGTCGCGGCGCACGGTAGATTCCGAAGCGCCCAGCCGCTCGCAAAGCTCCGGAAGCTTTACGCTTTTATTCTGTTTCACCATTTCCAAAATAACTGAATATCTTTCCTCAGTAAGCAAATCTATCACCTTTCAGCATTTCTGTTTGACTTGTAATGAACGTTATTGACTGCTTCTGATTATAGGATAACATAATTCACTCGCTAAGTCAAGCGCTTTCACTCAAAAACACTCAAAAACCGCAAACTTTGTGCAGCCGCACAAATTGCCTGAGCCGCCTTTATGCACTTTGTACAAAAGTTCTCTCAAGTGTGGAGAAAAATATGTGTGCGGGTGCGGAATGGGCATAAAAATACAGCCGCGAGGGGGTGGCTCACGGCTGTTGAAAATACATATTTAAGGCAACACCGCACAACTATTGTGTACGTATTACGCCGTCAGATTTTTCGTCAGATTGCCTAAAGCCGATAGGCGGTAGTTGCGCGGCATTGCCTTAATTCTTCTCTCCGCCGACCCTGCGCAGTATCATCACCACAAAAGTCTGCAATATCGGCAGGAAAATCAGCATTGCGGCGGCGGTCAGCACGAAGAGAAGCGTCAGCGCTTCGCCAAGCGCCATGCCCATATCGTTCGTTGGCGCAAGGTCGTCGTAAACGCGGTACGCCGCCAGCGCGGTCAGCAGGAAAACCGCCGCCGCCGCGCATATTGCGGAGATGAAGAAAAGCACCTTGCCCGCCGCGCGCAGTTTGTCGCTTCGGGCGAGCATACGGCGGCTTATGAGCGAAGCGGGATAGCTGAATATCAACACGCCCGCGGGGAACACAGTTGCCGCCGCTATCCGCATCGAAATGTCCTCGTTTACCATCGCGATGAGAAAGCCGACTAGCGTGAGCGCGGCAATTATCAGCGAGGCGCGCAGGTAAAGCCCTTTCGCGGGCGCTTTCACATCGCTCACGGCGCTCATAGCGCTACCTCCCCGCAGACCACGCGCGCGTTTACCGAGATAACGAAATCCTCTATCTTTTTCATATCCGGCTCGGGCGGCAGCGAGGTGTTTGCGGCGGCGTACTCAAGCCTTTTGCGCAGACCCTCCACCAGCTCGAAAAATTCGGGAGTGGGCTTGTCGCCGTCGGCGAGGTATTTGCCGTTGCGAATGTCCATAAGCAGGCCGTGCTCGGCTTCGCGGCAGGTCTTTACAACGCCTTTTTCCAGAATGTCGAAGCACATATACATCAGCCGAACGAGGTGCATCGAGTGCTTGCCGAGCTTGTTGTGCTGTATCGCCCTGCGGTTTCTGATGCCCATGCTGCTGTCCGAACCGTCCAGAAGCATATGCAGCTGACGGTCGGCATACCCGCCAAAGCTTTTTGCCGCCCGCTGAGATAGGAAAAGCCCCGTGTTGTCGAGCAGCTCTCTGCCGATACTCGTTACCTTTATATACTGGTCTGGGTTCAGCCCCAGCAGCTCTATCGTGTTCGGATTACAGTTCGCGAGAAGCTGCACCAGCTTTTTGAATGAGTAGACCACGGTATCGGTAGCCGTTTCGCTGACCTGCTCAAAATCTCTGCCCAGCAGTATCTCGCGCCTGCTGTTTACCGCGCAGCCGCGTATATCTATGTCGGAATTTTCATTATTAGTGCCGTAAGCGAGCGAACCGCCCAGCCCGAGGAGTATCACATTATCCCCCAGCCTTTCATCATCGCGCAGAAAATCATACTCCGCGGCGGAAAGTATCTCGTCAAAATCCATATTCATAACCATGCTCATTCGCCTCATTTCTTTGTGTCAGTTATGATTTATCAGTTATGCCCTCCAGATATTTTGCTGGCACGCTTTTGGTAAGCCAAACGCCGTTTTCCGAAAGGTAAAAAACATATCCGTCTTTATACATATCGCCCGTGTGCACCTTATAAACAAAAGGTCTGCCGTGCCTGCTTCCGACCTTTATCGCGGTATCGTAGTCTTTTGAAAGGTGAACATACAGCCGTTTCATGTGTTTCAGCCCCTCGGCGTTTATAGCCTGCACGCTCTTTTCGCCCGTGCCGTGGTAAAGCAGGTCGGGCGGAACGGCTTCTTTCAGCTCTACGTCTACATTTATAGAGTGCCCTTGATTCGCCCTGATCTTAGTCTTATCCTCGTTGAAGCTGTACCGCTGTTTTTCGTCGGCGCGCACTATCTCTTCCAGCTTCGGCATATCAAGGCTGTATTCGCCCGTGCGGTTTATGCCCTCTATAAGCTCTGAAACGTCTGCCCAGCCGTGCGGGTCTAGCTTTATCGCGCCGGGCTTGTGGCGCAGTATCAGACTGATAAATTTGCTTGTTCTCGTCATTTCTTTTTTATCCATAATGCTTTCTCCTATCTAGGTCAGCGTATCTTTTTTATCGGGTGTCTTATGACGGTCTTCCACTTTTCGGGCGCCGACTTTCTTACGTCTGAAAGATATATCTCGTGGTGCAGGCGGCTTTCGCTAATGTCGTTCTCGCAGCCGTTTTCCGCCAAATATTTATCCATCAGCGCTACGCTTTCAGGCTCGCTGTCGAAACTGCCTATGTGCATTATCTGCACGCAAAGCCCCTCTTCTATCGTGAGAAATTCCGCCGATGAGCAGTCGAGCTTTTTCTTTTTTGAAGCCGTTTCCACCGCCCAGTCAAAGTCCTCACGCGTGATGAAATCGGGCAGGCGGATAACTGAGATCCATTTAAAAGCGGCTTTGTCGGCGTAATTTATACCATCAACGCCCTCCTGCCACCAAAAGCCCTCGAGCGGCGGCACTACATACTCAAAAAAGCCCGCTATCTTATGGTCGGTCTTATAGCTCATTTTCAGCGTGTACGCCACGGCATACAGCACGCCTATCGCCTGCTTGTAAGCGCCGCCCTCTTCGTTAGGGTCGCCCGTACCCCTCACGGCGATGTAGTTCGCCTTTGGGACTTCCACTATCTCGGGCTGTTTTTTCGGCATATAAAATTCCTTGTATTCCTTTTTAAAATCAAAAGCCATCCTGCATTCTCCTTGTCAAATCGTCAAATTCAGAAAAGATCAAGCATACCGTCAAGGTATATCTCTTCGCGCACTTTTAGCTGATACTCGGGCTTTGTCATGTAATACAGCAGAAATTCCAGCACCATCGCGCTGCCCAAGCCCCTGCCCTCTATCTTGAAATTCGTGAAACCCATCGGCAGGTAAACGCTGCGAATATCGTCAATGCCGATGAACGCGGGGCTTTCCATCGCGCGGGAAAATCGGTAGCCCTCGGCGGCGTGCGGCGCTTTGCAGATATGGTCGGCGCACGGCTCGCCCAAATTTTTGCGGCTGACGTTTTCGTAGCAGGCTTTGCGCTCGGTACAGCCAACCCAGCAGCATTCGTTGCAGAGAAACTCCACCTTGTCTTTCAGCGCCTGCGGCAGCTTGCCGAGCTTATCGAAAGCCTTGTTCAGCCGAAAATCGGGCACGGCACAGCAAAAGTCCTCCCGCTCCAGCTCGCGGCGAAAACGCTCAAAGTCGGTCAGCACCTTAGTAGTGGACGACACGAAATAAAGCTGCGGACAACGCGTTTTCAGATAGTCGAGCAGCAGGTCGGAAGCGACGATAACTCCGTTTTGCGGGCAATTTTTATCACCCTGCGCGAAAAGTTTGCAGATGGCGTTGCACTTTTTGTCCGAGAGATGCTCTGCGCCAAGCAGCGAATTGCTGAAAGTCAGCCGCGCGGATATGCCGTACCCGCGCATAAGCACGAGCACCTCGCGCGGGTCGTGGTCGCCGAAGCCCGCTCTGCCGCCGCCCCATATGCAGTCCGCGGGCGCGCCATACACCGAGCCTATCTCGCACCAGTCGTAAAAATACTCGCGGTGTTCGCGGTACAGCGGCAGAAAAGCGGCGTACAGCTCGTAAAACTCGAACAGCCCCGGCAGGTGGTAAACAGCGCGGCGCGGGGTTTCGGCATTGGCGGAAAATTCGGTCAATTCGGTCATTGTCAGGTCACCTCAGTATAATTATAACACAAACGGCGGCTAAGTGTCAAACGCTATTGACATCTGCGGCGCGGCGTGTTATCATATAAGCGAAGGATCATACTATCATACTATCATCGAAAGGCGGCAGGCTTATGAAAAACAGCGACAAGAAAAAAATACTTGAACACCTCTCGCGGCAGAACTTCGCCGACGGCCCAAGCGCCGCGTTTTTCACCGACTCGGCAGGGGCGGGGTACATAGTGAAAGTCAAGCGGGTGTTCGGGGTGAGGGTCGCTTGTTTTTACAAAGACGGACACTGCCATGCAGGTGTGGTATAATTAAACTAGCAAAAGCGAGCGCTTTGCGGGAAATATCATGGAGGTACAGGTATGAAAAACACGTTTGGCGTAAAGATGGTTTATAATTTTTACCATAGCGCTGTAAAAGCGGAATTGAAAAGGCGGGGCTTGCCGAAAGAGCTCGCCGAGAAGATCGACAGCGAGCACAAAAAGATACTCGCGCGGGCGAAAGACATCGGAAGATCGCGGCTTCTCAGCTCGTACATCATGGCGAGCTACTTCATCGCGATGAACCGCGGCACGGGGCTTTCGGCGGAGGAGAATTACGAGATATACCGCGACGGACTGTGCGCCTCGAAACTTTTTCACAAGGTGCTGGGCGACGCCGAAAGCTACCTCGACCCCAAAAAGATGGAAGGCAGACTGCAATGGTCGGCCGAAAGCCACAAGCGCGAGTATGAAAACGACTGGGTGGTAGACATTCTCCCCGGCAACGGCGAATACGATCTGGGTTACGATTATCACGAATGCGGGGCGTGCAAGCTTTGCAATGACGAGGGCTGTCCCGAGCTGGCGGCGTACATCTGCCGCATGGATTTCGTGCTGGCGGACATCATGAACATGAAGCTTGTGAGGACGGGAACTATCGCCGAGGGCGCGCCGTACTGCGATTTCAGATACAGCAGGATAAGGAGCAGTGAAGAGAAGTGAGCTTGGGTGATAAACAATGTCGCGGGCAGGTGACCGCTTCACACCGCCGTCCCTTTCTTCGGCATGAAAAATCCGCTCATGTCGATGTGCTCAAGCTCCAGCAGCTTGATCTTTTTGTCGATGACGCCCGCGCAGCCTGTCAAATTCCCGCCCAGCGGCGAATCGTAATGCTGAATGTACGTCATGTTTTACACCTCGAATATCAACAATTATAGCATAGTTTGACTAGAAAGTCTATTCCGACTGCCGTATCTCTGCCGATACGGCAGTTTTTCATGCCCTATATGCAACTTGTCCCGCACCGTATATGAAATATTCATATGAAACCATATTGAAATTTCATATCGATGGTGATATACTATATATAAAGGAGCGATAACTGATGAATATTACCGAATTTGCAAAGGTGGCGGGAGTGTCAAAATCTGCCGTAAGCAGATATTTTAACGACGGCTATGTGAGCGAGGAAAAACGCAGGCTCATCGAGGCCGCAATAGAGGCTACGGGCTACGCGCCAAGCGTTCAGGCGCAGAACGTGCGCACCAAAGTGACAAAGCTCGTCGGCGTGATAATACCTAGGCTTTCCAGCGAGAGCTGCGCGCGCGAGGTCGAGGGGATAAGCCAGGTGCTGAGCGAGCAGGGCTACCAGCTTTTGCTCGTCAACTCCGCCAACGACCCCAAAAAAGAGGTGGAGTACCTGGAGCTTTTTCGCAGCAACCGCGTTGACGGCGTTATCTTCCTCGCCTCGATATTCACGCCGCTGCACGACGCCGTGCTGAAAAAAATGCGCGTGCCGGTAGTCATCGTGGGGCAGGAGTACAAAGGCGCGAACTGCGTTTGCCACGACGACTGCAAAGCCGCCTATTCCGCCGAGATGCTGATGCTCGAAAAAGGCGGCAAAAATCCCGCTTTCATAGGCGTTACCGAAAGCGACAAGGCGGCGGGGCTGGCGCGAAAAGAGGGCTTTCTCCACGCGCTCGCCGACAGCGGTATCTCGATCAGCCGCGGCGATATGCTCACGGCTAAATTCAAAATGGATTCCGGCTACGAAAAGGCGCTGGCGCTGCTGAAAAACGGCAAAAAGTACGACCACATATTCTGCGCGACCGACAGCATAGCGGCAGGCGCGTTGCTTGCCTGCCGCGAACTGGGGCTGAGAGTGCCAGAGGACGTAATGCTCGCAGGCATCGGCGATTCGCAGCTTTGCAAGGTGACCTCCACCAAGCTGACCTCCGTGCACTTCCACTACCGCACCGCGGGCATCGAAGCGGCGCAGATGCTGCTAAACTCGCTGAAGCGCGAAAGCCCTATCCCCCGCACCCTAACGCTTGATTTTGAGCTGATAGAGCGAGGCTCTACAGATAAAAAACATGAAACTGTATGAAACCTTGTAAATCCCAAACATAAGTTTATAGTATTTGTCAATAGACAAAACGCACGGCATGAGCTATAATATAGTTAATGAAATCGGTATCACATACAGTGGTGAAACCGAAACGAATAGTCCGGACAACGGCGTTATCACCTCTCCGCTCAGCGGCAAGGCTGTAAAGCTCGAGAACGTTCCCGACCCGACATTCGCGCAGGGCATACTTGGTCTTGGCGCAGCTATCGAGCCGACCGAGGGCAAAGTAGTAGCCCCCGCTGACGGCAAAGTTGAAACGCTTTTCGACACCCTCCACGCCGTAGGCCTTACGCTGGATAACGGCAAAGAACTGCTGATACACGTCGGCATAAACACCGTCGCGCTGAACGGCGAAGGCTTCATGCCCCACGTTTCAGAGGGCGACAGAGTTACAAAGGGCCAAACGCTGATAACTTTCGACATCGACCTTATAAAAAGCAAGGGATACCAGACCGTCACTCCCGTGCTGGTGGGCAATTCGGACGATTTTTCCGCCGTGGAACAGCTTGCAGCCGAGGGCGCGCAGGTATCCATAGGCGACGAGCTTATAAAAGTTACGGACTGAAACTTAGAGAGGTAAAGTATGGATAATAAAGAGATAATGGAAAACAGAGAGCGCATCAAAAACGCGAAATGGCGTCAGAGATTTCATATCGAGCCGCCCGACGGCTGGCTAAACGACCCGAACGGCCTTAGCTTTTACAAAGGCGAATACCACGTTTATTTTCAGTACAGCCCCATAGCCGCCGACGGCCACACGCCGCGCGGCTGGGGACATTACCACGGCGCAGACCTCATGCACATGGCCTACGACAAAGCGGTAATGATGCCCGATATTCCCGAGGACAGCCACGGCGTTTACTCAGGAAGCGCCATTGAAAATGACGGCGTTCTGCACATATTCTACACCGGAAATGTGAAGATGGAGGGCGACTACGACTACGTTACGGCGGGCAGGGGCGCGAACGTGATACACGTCACCACCGCCGACGGCAGCGAGGTCAGCGAAAAGCAGGTGCTCTTGCGAAACAGCGATTACCCCGACTTCTGCTCCTGCCATGTCAGAGATCCTAAGGTATGGAAAGAGGGCGAGGTCTGGAAGATGGTACTGGGCGCGAGAACTCTCGACGACGAGGGCTGCGTGCTGGTGTACGAATCCGCAGACCTTATAAACTGGAAGTATACTGGCAAAGTATACAAAGAGGGCTATGGCTATATGTGGGAGTGCCCCGATTATTTCGAGCTGGGCGGCAAAGGCTTCCTCAGCACCTGCCCGCAGGGTCTGCCGCACTACGAAAGTAAGTGGCAAAACCTCAATGAGTCGGGCTATTTCCCCGTAGAGGGCAGGTTAGAAGACAGCCGCTTGGGCGAATTTGCCGAGTGGGACATGGGCTTCGACTTCTACGCGCCGCAGACTTTTCTCGACCCGCAGGGCAGGCGCATACTGATAGGCTGGCTGGGCATGGACAACCGCGTTTACGGCAACGCCACTACCGAACTTGGCTGGCAGCACTGCCTTACCATACCGCGCGAAGTCACTCTCGGCGAAAACGGCAGACTGCGGCAGTACCCCATTGCCGAATTTGACGCACTGAGAAAGGGCGAGCGCCGCCACGCCGACGGCTGTACCGCGAAATACGCTTTGCCGCTGGAGATATGCGGCGAACCGACCGCGGACTTCACCATAACGCTTGACGGCAAACTGGAGCTGCGCTTCGACAAGGCGAAGCAGCTTTTCACCATGAAATTCAGCGACGAAAAGTACGGCTGCGGCAGAGGCACGAGAAACGCCGTTGTCGCAAACGTGAGCAGCATACGCCTTATCGCGGATATGTCAAGCATAGAGGTGTATTTGAACGGCGGCGAAACGGTAATGTCAACAAGATTTTATCCTGATGGCGACTGCGCCGAGCTTGAAATAAAGGGCTTTGAAGCGCAGGTCTGGGACTTCTAAATCTGAAATATCTGAACTATCTGAGAGGAGAATTGCAATGGGAAACACACTTTTTGCCATAGGCGAAGCTTTGATAGACTTTATCCCCGCGCAGGCAGGCTGCGCATTTGAGGATGTGACGGCTTTCAGCCCGAAAAGCGGCGGAGCGCCGGCAAACGTGTGCGGAGCTTTTACAGTGCTGGGCGGCCGCGCGAAATTCATCACCCAGCTCGGCGATGACCCATTCGGCAAAAAGATAGACGGCGACCTAGTACGCGCGGGGATAGACACCTCGCTTATCGGCTTTACCGACAAGGCAAACACCGCGCTGGCTTTTGTAAGCCTTGAAACTGATGGAAACCGCACGTTCTCGTTTTACAGAAACCCCTCGGCAGATATGCTTTTTTCAGCCGAGCAGGTGAAAGCGGAGTGGTTCGCCGACGCATATGCGCAGCACTTTTGCAGCGTTTCGCTGGGCGATTTCCCGATGAAAGAAGCGCACAGAAAAGCGATAGCCTGCGCGCGTGAAAGCGGCGCTATGATAAGCTTCGACCCAAATCTGCGTTTCCCGCTTTGGAAAGACAAGCAGGCTCTGCACAGCACGGTGAATGAATTTATACCGATGGCGGACATCGTGAAAATTTCGGACGAAGAGCTTGAATTTATCACGGGCGAGAGCGAGATAAGCGCCGCCCTGCCGAAGCTTTTCGCGGGCAACGTAAAGCTTGTCATATACACCTGCGGCGCGGAGGGCGCGTATGCTTTCACCAAAAACGCGCAGGCGCACGCCGCGAGCGAGCGTGTAAAAGCCATCGACACAACGGGCGCGGGCGACGGCTTCATAGGCTCGTTCCTCTACGCGCTGAAAACGCTCGGCGTCACGGCGGACAGCATTTCAGACCTCAGCAGTGAACAACTGGAGCGCTGCATAGCTTTCTCAAACAAATTCTGCGGCGAGAGCGTACAGCACGAGGGGGCTATCGACTCATACAGAAAGATAGCTTTTGAATAACGCAGCTGCTAATATGCAGGTCACAAATAAAATACCACCGATACAGCCGCAAAGCCGTATCGGTGGTATTTTGTTCTTATTCAAATGTATTGTTCGCAAAAAGAGCTTTACAAAGCCTTGTCGATAAATTTCGGGTCGATATGGGCGTTGGTGTAAATGATGTAATCATCAGCTGCTGAGCCGTCGATCATTGCCGAACCCTCATAAAGCGAAGCAGTAAGCACTATCTTATAATTAGAATAGAATGCATTTTCAACCGCTTCAAGATCCGCACCCGTCTTTACATCAAAGTCGATATATACATCAAACAGCCCTGCATTGTCGAGTTCTTCAAAATTATCCCTCGCAGCTGAATATTCCAGCTTTGTTTTGCCTAGTTCACCGCTATTAAAAGTTTCAAGCGTCTGCTCGTCTACACCTTTGATAGTAACGCTGTTCAGATAATCTGAAAGCTTCAGATCGTCAGTATAGCCGTCCTGCTTGCATTGCAGTTCGATCGTCCAACGTATTTTAAGATTCTTTTTATCTAAAGCAGAAAGCTGCGAGGCATCGTAGATGCCGTTTGTATGGATCAGCGAATTCGTTTCTGTTTCTTCATCAAATGTATTGATGCCCAGCTGGTCGTTCGCTTTTGTCTGTCCATCGCCTCTGTCCTCATCGGGAGTGCCCGAAGATATAGGGTGGTAAGCGTTGAATTTCAGACTTGCGTCAGTCATCGCGTTGCGGTAGTACAAGCATTTTTTGGAGTCCTCCACGGTGTCAGATACGCTGCTGCTGTATGTAGTATCGGCAGCATCATATGCAAGACTTGATCTGGCGCTGACATATGTTCCTACATCAGTATTCTCAGCCGAATTCTGCCGTTCGGGGAACTGTGTGACTATACCGCTGTGAGTATAAATTATCTTAAAAGATGTTTTGATCTTAACTTCCGGAGCAACTCCCGTTTCTCCTGCCGTCAGCCATGGTCTTAGGTCGATCGCTTTTTCGTTATTTTGCTCAGATATTTCAAAAAAGTTCGCTGACGCTTTTCCGCAGACCGTATCGTATTCAAGCTTTGGAGGCTCTGTGAGTTCCACACCTGTACTATCATACGCAGCTATCGTATCAGCACCTTTTATCATCTCTATACCGTCAATATCGCCGATCATCTTTTCCGCCACTCCGCCATTAGTGTTTCTTTTGTTCATAAATATATGGCTGCTGTGGTAAATGGAAATATTATTGTTTTTTAAGAGTGCTTTCAGAGCACTTATAAGATCTTTGTCAGTTGTATTGAACGTTATAGTTGAAACAGTTGTGATATTTACATCATTTTTCACGTCATCCATTACAACGTTTGTATTGCCCTCAAGCGTTTCGACCTCTATAGTATTGCTGAAAAGGTCGGCAAAATTTAGCTGTACTGAGTGTTTATTTTGCACTGCACCATTTATCTTGCCGCTTACATTCGGATAAAGACTTGAAGGCGTAGTTAGCTGAAACTGATGAAACAGGACATTTTCCGCTTTAGCCGTAGTCATTGTAAGATAATAGTCCTCTGTCAGATTTCTTGTATAGGTCGAGAGGTCAAAGCGGTCTGTGTCGCCATCATTAGCAGTGCGGATAGTGGTTTTCTTTCCGCCTATCATTACCGTCATATTTCCTTTTTCGTCCTCAACGAAAGACCCGTCAGCTTTAGTTGTCTTAGTAAATTCCAGCTGACTGCTTACCATATCCGAAAAATCTGCTTCACTAAAGGCTTTGCCGCTGCTGTCTGTAAAATCATAAAACGGAAGCTGAAGTATTTCACCATTGTACTTTTCTTTGCCTGTTATAGTGTAATAATACTCTTTGTTCTTATTGTTTTTATCTATAAGCACAAACTGCGTTCCTTTAGGTATAGTTTTCTCAGTTCCGCCGATGTGGACATTCAGGTTCAGTACCTTATTATAGTTCCAGTCAAGTCCCGAAGAGCCGCCCATTATGTCTTTTATGAAAGTATCAGCAGGGTAAGCCCAGCGCAGATAAGCGGTAACAGGGGTATCGTAGTTTTCGACAAGTACCTTAGGATTGCTGCCGTTAAAGCCGTTATCGCCCTTTTCATCTGTATATTTGCTCGGGTAATACTGCGTGCCGCTGAATGCCGTAGTGTAGAAATCATACTGATATATCTTTCGCGTCATCACCGGCACATAGACGTGGTAGACCACAGTAGGGGATTTGCTGACCGTAGGGTCGGTATACTGCACATCAATGAGAGTAAACTGTCCTCTGGTATCGCTATCGAATTTATCCGGCTTGGCTTTGAATTTATTGAAGAATTGCTTCTTATCATCAAGTCCATATTCTACTGTCAACTCGTTGATTGATTCTGACAGCGTAACATTATCACCGTTGATATTTGCCTTATAGACTTTAACAGCGCTTGCTTTTGACACCTGATTATTTGTAAGAATACTCAGATACGAATTTATTTGCTCACATATATCCTTTGTGTTATCGATCAAGATCACGGGAATATCCTTTAAAATATCCTGCTCTGTGCTGAAAGTCAGATTTTTATAATTCGTAATATCAGTTGTGTTAATCTCGCTATAACGTTTTGCACCATACTTGGTGTCATTGTACTCTGCAATTATGCTCTCCACCGCCTCTGCGCTCGTTCCGTCGCCTGTGAGGAATTTTGCGCCTGTGCCGACATTCTTGGCAGGGCTGCTGGTCGCATATGGGAAATTGTCGTCGCTTGTATCGACGCGGCTGATGTTAGCCGCCTCTGTAATGTCCGACAAATTCTCTCCCCTTGTGCTTTCGTCAAGGCACGCGCCGTTGTAGTCGGCGGGGATAACGGTAGCGGTATTGCCTGTACCACCAAAATTTTTATCAATAGTTTTGTCCGAAACCTTATTAGTTCCCTGAACGCTCCAGCCAACGATCTTGAATGTTTTACTGCTGCTGAATCCGCTGAACAGACCATAGTATGAAGAAGTAGTTTCAAGGTTTACGTTATTTACTACAATGTTATATGCAGATATGTTACCGTTGGTATTATTGCCAATGATACCTCCGATTCTTGATAATCTGTTTCCTCCTTTTATGGTACAGTTTTCAACTTTGCTGTTGCAGATATTTCTTGAATAATTATTCGTTCCTATCAGACCGCCTGCACCATTAGAAGCATTAGTTTGACTGATCGTATATTCCGAAACGCTGCAGCCGTCAATGTGATTGGTATATTTTATTTCGCCAAATTTAACTTCTCCTGTTCCAGTGGCAGGGAAATATCCGAACAGACCGCCGACATGCTCAATACCGCTAAGTTTACTTTTGCCATTTCCCTCAACATTGCAGTTATAGGCTTTTACGTTCAATCCGGTATTTGCATTTCCTATCAGACCGGCGACATTTTTACCATACATATCAACATTCTTCAGATTAAAATTTATAAGCAGAACGTTGCTTTTATATGCTAATCCTATCGCGCCGCCAACTCCGTTGAGCGCAGAATTGGTAGTTTCCGTGTTATTTCCCATATGTTTATTTTCGGGCGCTGTAACAGTAACATTTCTTATTATTACTGTACTTAAAGTACTATTACTTTCACACAGCTGACCGATAATGCCGCCGCAGTTGGTATTTACTTTGGTAGTGTCAGACGTAACAGATTCGTTAAATTCGCTTGTTTTCTCGGTAAGGGTATTTACATACAGATTTGCCTTTCCCTGAATATAGCCTATAACTCCGCCTGCCGCAGACAGCGTTCCTTTTACGGAAAGATCATTGGCTGAACATTCATTGATGTAAATAGACAGCTATTTGTCGGGCACATAGCCGATAAAGCCGCCGGTCACTCTTTCGCCGCTAATAGTCAAAACATTAAGAGATACATTCCAGAAATTGTATTCGCGTGTATCAGACGCTGTATATCTTAACGAACCGATAATGCCGCCTGTATTCGCCGCCTTGTTTGTGTCAGACGTCATTTTAATTTTTCCGCTATTACCCCATTGCTCTTGCGTTAAAGTTCCCGACAAAGTAAGGTCATGAATGGAATTTGATTTTTCTTTGCGACCATCATCAGTTTTAGCTTTCACATCAAAATACAGATCATTAAAAAGACCAAGACCTATTTTGTCTGCGTTGGTTGAGCCTTCTTTCAAATAATTTTTGTAATAGCAATCCCACTCACTGCTGTGGTTTTTAAGGTTAGTATTCAGCTTTATCGTACTGCCCTTTCCGTCAAGGCCGTAAAGCGCAAGGATATTTTTACAGATCTCGCTATCCTCCATCTCCTGCGGATAAAGCTGACCTATACCTCTGAAACAGTTCGGCAGGTCGTATTTTGCATTTTCAGCAAGCTCCATATAGTGATAATTGCCGCTGCCGGTTATCGCCCTTGCAGGGTAGCTGCCGTCTGTGTCAGCCTTAGTATACTGCCTTATGATGTACGGAACAGCGTCAGCCTTGCCCGCGCTGTCCTCTTTCGCAAGCGTGAAATCACTAGGCTGCGTTGTATCATCTGTACCCACCGCCGAATATGTTGCAAGGTGCGTGGTCTTATTCTCACCGCCGTATGACTTTTTCACAGTATAATTGCCGTCAGTTCCAGCATTGCCGCACATCGACTGTGTTATCTCAGACAGGATGAAAAGCGACTGCGAGTCGGGAACGACCATTGTTTTGACATCTTTGCCATTTTCCTGCTTGAAGCTTATCTTGCTGTCAGAATCAGGATTCAGGTCAGGGATAGGATAATTCTTATCGCTGTTATCAAGAATGGTGCTTGCTATACTGTAACTGCCAGCTTCATTAAAGCAGTAGGCGTTTACAACTCTGCCGACTATCTGATTTACATAGAGATAGTTATTCAGTACGTCAACATTATTTTGTTTGCTTGTATTCTTGTAAACTTCAAAAGTCACATTGCTGAGCGGCGAGATCTTCTCACTGCCCATATTTCTGAACACAAGTCCGCCGTTTACGACCGCACCGACATATCCGCCTACCGGGATAACTGTGGTTTTCTTATAATAATTATTAGTACTGTCAATTGTCTTAAGCTGTATCGTTGTATTTAAAAACGCAACGGAAACCCCGTCAATAATATTGTCGCCACCCAGTATTTTTCCAATTACTGCGCCGTATACGGGCGTACCGTTATCGTAAGTCAGCTGACCATCTGCACCATTTTTATCGTTTGTTAAAGTGATAGTTTTCGCCGTTACTTTTATATCCAGATCTTTCACAACACAGCCGTTTGAAACAGATACAAAAGGCTTATCAGAGGGGTTTTCAATGACCATTTTATTGCCATTATAATCTTTTCCCACAACAACTCCTCTGAATGCGTAATCTGAGCCTGCTTGTCCAAGTCCTGCAAATTTTTCAGACAGGGTTATAGTACCGCCATTCTCAGCATTGCCCTCAACAAGGTAATACGCCCCCGCAAGGTATGAACAAACATCTGCTTTTGTTATGCTTATGCTTTTGCTGGTATCCTCTACCCATTCATCGCCTGATTTTTTCACGGCAACGAATTCTGAGCCATTATATTCGATTCGTGTATGACCTTTGCCGCCGGCTTTGTCGGAATCCCACTTTTCAAAGTTTTTTTCTTTAGTTGCAGCATTAAGATAATCGTTATCTATATACATCGAAAAGCCTTTGCTGACGTTGCCGCTGCTGAGAATTTCTGCGACCATTGAAAGCGTTGCGCCGTCGTCTATGATAAACGGGTCGTTGTATGTACCGCAGCCATCACCCATTTCCTTGCTGACGTGGTTTACAGCTATTTCGTGGTTATACGTTGATGAACTATACGCTGTTGCCACATAAGGCAGGAAGTTTGAAAAATCAAAACCGCCCATAACACCGGAAGTAGATGTAGCGGCAGTCGCCGTTGCTTTTGGATCTTCCGGTGAAGTAAAGTGGTTCGTATCATCAGCAGCGTGCATATCCAAATAGCGTCTTTGGTCATTATCCCCTGCGTCGGGAGCAAACTCCGCTGAGTGAGAAATCTCTCTGCCGTAGGTAACGTTATGCTTTGCGCTGCCGTCAGCAGCCCAGTCTTCATCATAGTTATAGTTGTATATCGCAGAAGAACCGCCCTCAGAAGTGTACTGCAATGTATGTATCAGCGTAGCCTTAGTGAATATAGAGCTTTTGGTTTTATAACTTTTTTCAAAAGCGGTCTGTGCAACCGTTTTGACATCGCTAGTCGTTTTTCTGCCGTCAAGACGCATATCGCTGAACTGTATAGTCATCTGCAATACTTTGTCGCTGCCTGCCGTGCCTATCAGCGCACTTGCTGCTTTTTCGTTATCAGCATAGCCTCTTGTTGAAACTCCGCTGATCTTTGCTTCAGTATAGCTGCCGATATTGCGTACAAGCAGCGCCATATTTGCAGTATTGTAGCCAGCTTCATTGAGGTTATTGATAGTAAGACCATCAAGAGCAAGTCCAGATATTGTAAGGCTCGCCTTTTGAGTTGAAGAACCTTCCAAATTGCCGCAGATCAATGCGCCCGAACCCTGCACGTTGAGTTTTTCTGTCGCCGAAGCAAGGCTGTTGCGGTATGCCGCCGCCGTTCCGGAGATAGTGCAGTTTGTAAGCGTTATATTTTTTGTGACATTTCTAAACAGACCACACTGCATAAGATAGTGCTGGCTGTAAGCCCATGTAGAATATTTCGTTCCGTGCGCATTCTGTATTTCCTTATTGTATAATTTGAAGGTGACTCTGTTGCGCGCTATGGAATTAGAAACATCAACGGGGTAGTAGGAAAGCCCTGTAAGATCTATAACTGTTTCTTCTGTCGGGAATGTGCTGTACTTACTGAAATAATCATCGCGGATATTCTTTGCCGCATAGGTATAAGCGCTCCAAAGAGTTGCCTTTTCTCCGCCCGTCTGTGAAGCCTTTTCACGCAGATAGTCAAGGTTATAATAGTAGCGTGTGTACTGGTTCGGCTGTGTCTTTCCGAGATCAGTTTTCGGCTTATACTCGTTGGAATTGCTGCTATCCATATTAAGTTTATTGCCGCTTGTACGGATAGAAACAAAGCCCTCGCCGGAAGCGCCTATGTCGTCGCCCTTCATAGTTCTGCCGACTATCTCATCATAAGTGCCGGCAGTGCCTGTATAGGTCATGCCTGCGCAGTCATAAGCGCTGGGGTCAGTTATCTCAAGATAAAGGCGCTTTGGCTCAACTGCGTTGTTTATTGGTGTATTATCCGCACTACTTTGTAACGTTCTTTCTTCATAGCCCTTGCCAACTATAAGACCGACAACTGAAGCTTTTGCATTTTCACTGTTGATACTAGAACTGGTATATTTTAAAGAATTTACCTGCCAGTAGCCATAGGAGCTTGTAACAAGTCCGCCTATTGTTTTTGAAGCTGAATTTTCGACAGTGATCTTAGAGCCGTCAACCGTAACGCCGTTACTATGAGAAGAATTGTCGCCGATCGTGACGTTCACGTTGTTCCAAGAACCGCCAAGCATACCGCCTGTGCCGTTGTTGTCTGAGCTATCTGTAATGCTAAAATTGCTGACCTTGACATTATTCAATTTGATCGCGTGTTTGGTAGTTTGATGTTCAACAACGCCGATAAGTCCGCCGTAGCCGTAGAAATGGTATACTTTTTTGCCGTCTTTTTTTAAGTTTATCGAGTTTTTCATCTCTCCTCTTATGGTCAAATCATTTACTGTAACATTTGAGCCGGAGTTTTTCACATGACCGATAGTGCCTGCCGAAACGCCATTATATGAGCTGTTTGCATTGCCAGCAAGCGTCATGTCAAAGTAAGACGTGCAGTCTTTTAAGGTAACATTCGCAGTATCACTGTCCACTCCGAAAATTGTACCTACGTCTATTCTGTGCGCATCTTTTCTCATTATTATATTGACATTTGACTTCACATTTTCCGCTGTTGTATTTCCGCTAAACTGCGCAGCAGCCGCGCCGCAGTAAATATCGTCAGCGTTTGCGTCGATACAGATACTGCCGTCAAGAGTTAGATCTTTAATAGTTGCTTTGGAAATTTCGGCAAAAAGCCCCTGAAATTTGTGGTCGTATACTGCGCCGGTGTTGCCGTTGTCTTTTCCTGCTTCATTTTTTGCTTCATCGGCACCTCTGTATCCGTAAGCCTCGCCTATCGCCAAAGTTATCTTATGGTTTCCGCCGTCAAGAGTACCGGTAAAATCAGTGTTTCCGCCGTCATCACGGGTAATACCGCGCAGACCTGTACCGCTCAGATCAACATCGCCCGTAAGCGTGATATTCTTTTTCAAGATACTTGCTGAAGTTTCACAGCCGCTAGTAGTAAATGCACCCGACTTTGTTGCAGTATTATGCTGTATACAAAGCGCCAGCTTCATAAAATCAACAGTATTTGCAATTTTATATTCGTTATTTTCGGCAGTAAGACCTTTCAGCGTAACTGTATGTGCAGTTGTATCATATGATACAACGCCCGCTTCTTCTATCGTTTTGTCGCCTATAAGCCTTATGACCTGTCCCCAAGGGGCAACGTCTTCCATTTTTGTGTCTTTTGTGTCTTTTGCTTCCGGTCTTATATAAGTCCAGCCTTTTTTTGTAGCAGAGTCATAGTTTGAGCCGCTTCCCAAAGCATATATCAGACCATCGTCTTTGCCGCCGTCGGTCTGCAAGTTTACAAGAAGAGCAGTTTTGACATCTTCCACTCCGCTTATATCTGTTTTGCCCGAAAAGCGAACAACGCTGCCGTAGTTGCCGTAATCGACTACTTTATCCACAACGCCAGATTCTACATTTCCGGAAATGGTGTTTTCACCGCAAATATCCAGAAAGCTAGAATAAACAGAATAAGCGATACCGCCGGAGTTGCCTTTTGCTTCAGTTTCGTTTACAACAATTTTGTTAGTTCCGTCGATTTTAAGATAGGTTCTGCCTTTGCTTTCTTTATACCAGCCTAAGTCGCCGACAATTCCGCCGCCGTTCTGGGAATTGTCGCCGTTAAGAGTTAACTCTGTCTTGACGTTTTTAATAGTGAAAGTATTTTTAAGATTACCATTTACATTCAGAATTTTTCCGATAATTCCTCCGACAGTACCCTTGTTAGATTTAACTTTAAAGTCAACATCACTATTTGCATCTTTTGCTGTTTCATTGTATATTGTAATTTTTGCCGCACTACTTTCGGTGTCATTTCCTTTTAATTCAAATCTTCCTGCAAATCCGCCGCCTGCATTTGCGGATACGTTTATCGTCCCAGTAAGATTATAATCGCTCAGGTCAACGTTGAAATCTGCGCCCTCGGCGGCAGAGTAAACACCGAAAACTCCGCCCGCACCGCTCTCCGACGGAGCACCCGTAACCGTGACAGTAAGCGTTCCGCTGTTTGTATATGATACGCCATTAGCAAACGCGATCTTTGCGCCGTCCGCCTTGCCGACCAGACCTCCTGCGGCGTTTCCCTTGCTTTTGTCCGCTGCCGTTATCGTCCGCGCAGCGGTTATTTTAGGCATTTCTTTTATCGTCAGAACAGCCCCTGTGTTCATCTGCCCGATAACGCCGCCCGCAAATTTATTTGCTGAAACACTGCCTAAAGACTTGCTTGGCTTTTCGGCTCCTTTTGTATCCTTGATTTTTCCGGTTACGGAAAGAGAAAGCGCTGAATTATCCTGCATAGTGCCGCATATGCCGCCTGCGGTATCTCCGCCGACAACGTCTGCATTATTTAGGTATCCCACATGAATATCAGCTTTAGCGTCCTTGCCAAGATCACCGATAACGCCGCCGTATTGAGCTGACGCGTCTGCAACGATATTCCAAGTCTGGGTTTTCTCGCCTTTTACAACGTGCTTTGCAAAAAGCGGCTCAGTGCCTGTTCCGCCGGCTTTTAAGTAAACAGGTTTATCTTTATCACTACTATTTTGGTTTGTTACAACAGCGTCAGTTGTGACATAGTTGAAAAGTGAAGAGTTTTCCCACGTCAATCCGGTAAAAACGCCATAAGGGTTACTTTCAGTCGCCAAAACGATGGTGACCTTGCCCGCAAAGGGGTGGTCAGCCGTACCTATGCCGACAAAATTTTTTAAATTATAAGCGCTATCGTTTAATGTTATGGTGAGCGTATCCTTTTCATTATAGCCGACAAGCTCGCCGCTGTCCTCTAATATTCCGTTTACATAAGCTTCCAGATCTTGACCGCTAGCTATACTTACTTCTTTTGCGTACTCTCTGTATGGAGGCTCCGCCGCTGCCGCTTTCATAGCTGCGTCCGGGATAAGACCGCTTATCTTGCTTATAATGTCAAGATCAGGCATATTATCTGCTATCTGCTGCATTGGCATACCGGTAGTCATGACCGCCGCCGCTATCACAAAAGCAGAAATACGGCGCAGCAAGCCTTTATGTTCTCTTCTGAAACAGCTTTCAGGCTGAGTATTTTTTCCTTTCCTTTTAAGTATTTTATGCTCCATCTGTTTTTCTCCTTATGAGGGCGTAAATTCTGTTTTAACATATTTCTCGCTGAATTCGTCAAGGGCTGTGCCGTTTTTTTGATAGAAATGCACAGCATAACGGCTGACAGCATTTTCAACGGTCGTATCTACTGAAAATGTAATTATCGTTTTGCCGTCGTTTTTAGTGAAAGTATATCCCTGCAATTTGCTGAATATTTCAAGATCATTTTTATCCAATTCTAATATAGCATTATCATACGTCAGCGTAATAGTACCTTTTCCCGCTCCGCTGATAACGTAATTGTAGGCGTCGAAATCTGTCGACTTTGTACCCGTAATAAGATTGTCGGTAAATTCTCCGCTCCATTCAAGGCTTTGGCTGCTTCGTGAAACAGCTCTGAGTTTACCGCTTATCGCCTTTATATCCTCGTATTTTCCGACAGGCGTTGCAGTTATTTCTACCGCATACTTCGGCGTTGACAATGTATCGGGGTCGCAGTGCAAAATAAATTTCATCTTAGTCTTTGTATTGGCAGGCAGCTTAAACAAGCCGCTATACTCGCCATTCGACTCCGGCCCGTTTATAGCAGTTTCTGTATTTGTGATAGGACTAAGTGTATACTGCGTACTTTCAGTATCTCCGTCAAGATAAGCAAGCTTATATTTATCGCTTTTTGTTTCAGATGTGATGTCTGCGCCATCGTAATTCACAAGTTTTGCCGTTATGCGGAAATAAATATCTGAGCCGTATACGCCCATGCCCTTTTTATCATAATTGCATACGTCAATCGTCACAGCAGGATCTGTGGAGTTTTCCGCAAAACCTATACGCTGCACTTCTGAGTCGCTCACGTACAAATATCGTGACGAAAAAAGCATCTCGTCGCTTTCGGAAAGAGAGATAACTCTTTTAGAATGTGTAGTACCCATATACGCCGCATATGTAGCCGCCCCGCTTAAAAGTACGGCGACTATTATCAGCCATACGGTTATCCACGAATTTCTCAGTATTTTGAGTTTCTTTTTTATTCTGTCGATAATTTCGTTATTCAAAATAACAGCCGCCCCCTTTCCTAAAAATATTGCAGTGCCGTTTTAATCTACGCTCTTTCTTGCGGTGATATATAGCATATCGGTCTCTTTATTATTAGTAAGGTTTTTGTTTTCCCATTTTATTTTGAGCACATAGTAATCTACAAAGCCTACGTCGCCAACTTTTCCCGTTACAGGCAGTCCTGTTACCTGCCAGTATAGCGGCTCGGCATATTCGTTGACTTTATCATAGCTGCTATAATTATGCGTATGAAACGTTGTGCTGCCATCGATTTTTTCTTCGCCGTTTCCAATGGTGTGACTCCCATTGCTTTTGAAGTTCAAAAAAGCACCGTTATTAGTGATATTTCCCTGCGTCTTGTCAGTTGAATTAGATGTCTGATACGGATAATAATAAGTATTTCCGTCAAGTTCAGACTTATATTCTGCTATCTCATAGCCGCTTCCTATTGTCGGCTTTTCGGTTATGCCCTTTGAAATAACGTCTTCATATGTTTTGCTGTCTACACGGTACAGCTCGTAATCAAAATCTATATTAGTCGTTCGTGCTATTTGAAGATCATATTTTGAAAGATATTTACCTGTAACGCAAAAAACATATGTGCCCTCTGTTTTGAGCGTTTGGTTTTCGTCATCAAGACGTTCCTCAACGTTGATATTTGAGAGGTCTATCATCTCAACAGGCTCTTCGTTGCCCGCGCCTATCTTGATAGTAGTCGGGGCGTTTATCTTTATTACCGTCGCTGTTTTGCGCTCGCTCGTGAACCATGCAAATACCGGCAGACCTATCACCAGCACCAGTGTTACAACGGCTGCTGCGGAAGCCTGTATCTTCTTTGAGCGTGAAAGTCCTTTCCATTTCAGCTGTATCTTTTTCATTAGTTCTTTGAATTTTACCACTCGGCTGCCGCACCTCCAATGCGAATCAGTTTACTGAATTTACCGGGCTGACTGTCATTTCTGCCATGAGAAACATTATATAGTCGCCAATGTCCTCATCAGCATTATTGTACTGAATACTAAGTCTTGAATAATTCTTTGTTATATCATCTTGAGTAAGTTTGCTTTCGCCATAATAGCCTTTTAAAAAGCCGCCGGGGTCTTTATTAAGCTTTTTAAGCACCTCGTTTGTGCCGTTTATCGTTTGGCATATTACACCCTTGCCGGAATTTTCCAAGACCGCCTCTCCAAGCGTTTCGGGCCACACCCAGTAAACGGTCACTTCGTAGGGCTGAAGCTCGCCGTCGCTATTTTCGGTGAATTTTATCTCTTCTTCAAAATCATCATCTATCATATCGGAATAATATTTACCGTCATGATGCCTGAAAAAAAGTATGTGGCTGTCAACGTAGGCCGCCAGCGTTTTATCGCTCTCGCCAAGTGCGACGGGCGAAGGCTCTGCATCATAATTAGTTTTTCCGTTTGAATCAGTAGGGTACTGCTTTTTATATGGTGTGATCTTCAAATTATAGTTGACTTTTATAGTCTGCTGCTCTTTCGGGACTATCCAAAAGCGGAGAGTGCCATGGCTTCCCGGGTGGATGCCGGTATCGTCTTCGTTAGTTTCGCTGTCTTTATAGTTATTTGCATTATTCTCCTTAGTCACCAGCCACTGTATGCTCTGCCCATCGGCAGTAGTAAGCACGCCGCTGTCAGCGCCCAGTCTTTTATATGATGAATCGAGGCAGCTGTCTAAAAAGCCCTCCGTGCCCTCAGTTTTTAGTTCAAAAGGCAGTGATACAGACTTCATATCGCCGCCCGTAACGTCAGCGTTCTTATTCATAGTGAACCATGCAAATGTATAGACAAAAATAATCAAGCACAGCAGTACGGCAGAAGATGCAAATTTTATAAAAGCAGTTCTGCGTTTGTTTTTATCAGCGTCAATATCTGAGATATGTTCCTCTGCATTTCTAGTTTTCACAATAATTTCCACCTCATCAAATGCATACACTTATACATTATGTATTATAAAATAAAATAGGAAAAAAATCAAGCACTAAGATGTTAATATGACAAATAAAAAAAGAAGTTTTATCAAAAAATGTTTGACCGCGATAATCATCCGCCGCCGGCGGCAACAGCAAGAAACTTTTTCGGTGCGTTTAGAATAGGCTGAAACTATAAGCCGAAAAGTTTGACTTTATGTTTATTATATGGTATAATGAATATTGAATATAGATCAGCAAAATTTTGATCATGTGGGGGATAAAGTGAAAAAAGTATTGGGCAGATCATTGAAAATTCTATTTTTGATTTTTGGTATCATTATAATATTTATAATAATATCTTTTGTTCGGCATAAAATATGCAGTTCAAAAGAAAAAGACCTGCTTGCTCCTCTTGGCGAACTTGTAGAAGTGAACGGCCACAATATGAGCATATACACAGAGGGCGAGGGCGATAAAACGCTTGTATTTATGTCAGGCGGCGGAACTTGCTCACCAATATTGGACTTCAAATCGCTTTATTCGCTTTTAAGCAGCGAATATAAGATCGCAGTGGTAGAAAAATTCGGCTACGGTTTTAGCGATATTGTAGATGAAAAAAGAGATATAGATACTATATTGAGCGAAACGAGAATGGCACTCGATAAAACAGGGATACATGGGCCGTATGTGCTTTGTCCGCATTCATTATCCGGACTTGAAGCTTTATACTGGGCGCAGAAATATCCCGACGAGGTCGAAGCGATCGTCGGCTTAGATATGGCAGTACCTGACTATTACGACGAAATGAACATAAGTATCCCTACGATGGAGTTAGGGCATTATGCCGCTGTTTTGGGTATCACAAGGTGGATACCCAGCCTTGCAGAAAGCGACGCTATCAAATACGGAACGCTTTCCGAAAAGGAAAAAGACATTTACCGAGCAGTATTTTATCAAAAAACAGCTACTAAAACCATGATAGATGAAGCCAAAGTCGTAAAAGATAATGCGAAGATTGTAAAAGAAAACGGTATCCCGCAAGTGCCGATGTTATTGTTTATTTCCGACGGCTCGGGCGGCACTGGTTTTACAAAAGAAAAGTGGAGAAGTATCCCCGAAAAATATATCTCAGATCATGACAGCGCAAGCTATATTGAGTTAGACTGTCCGCATTATATTCACGACTATGAGTACGAAGCGATAAGCAAAGAGATCAGAAATTTTATCAAGTAAGTATATTCAAAACCCACCGATACAGCGCAAAAAATGTATCGGTGGGTTTTATGTTCTAGTAAGTTTCTGTTTTATGTGCTAATAGGCGTTGCGGGGGCATGGCGCAGTATTCGACTTTACAGGACCCTACGAAAAAAAGTCTGTAAAAAGTCAGCAAACTGTGATAAAATAGAAATAATACCACAGGAGGCTGATTTTTTATGGCAAGAAGGAAAAGAAAACCGATGAGTGAGGGAAAGAATAATATCATAGGAATGCTGCTTGAGGAATACGACATCAAGTCTGCAAAGGATATTG